>ENA-ORDI01000080-ORDI01000080.1-marine-metagenome-genome-assembly--contig:-NODE-80-length-63546-cov-7.728828_pt1 | contig 63546 bp, 49 predicted proteins | sample MGYA00248628_ERZ508525 | MGnify/ENA primary metagenome ERZ508525 (study PRJEB26195, sample SAMN05422138) | marine metagenome | isolation source: East of Porto Seguro, South Atlantic Ocean | place: Atlantic... | reverse complement strand
GCAGACAAGGCCACCTTGGCTTTGAAGGCTGGGCTGTGTTTCTTCCGTATCTGTTTCATGTCCTGCTCCTTTTTTGCGATTCTAGGAGCGGGACTCTCTCTTAGCTACCTGTTCAAATTTCCCAGACCACCTCAGACTCACATGCAGACCCTATCGCTATCGCTTGATACCCTGTACCGCCACTTGGGACCACTCTCTTTGGAAGTTGCCACGTACTCTAAAGAGGGACCGCACATCATAGGGTCAGAAGAGGTGCTTGACAGGATGCTTAAGGACATCCACTTCTACATGGATGGGGACAGTATAAGAAGAAGACGAGCGGGGGCCGTACTTCGAGAGTTTTTGGAACGGTTCGCAAAAGAGCTTTATCGAAAAAAGCATGGAACACTTCCAAAGAAATATGAAGGCGCTATGTGGACCACCCTGAAGGACCTGATCCACGAAGGGGGACTGGATTTAAAGGACGAGGGAAGAGTATTTGAGAGTTACTCGTTTTGCGTAAGTTTTCCTCATGACGACGACACCAAGGAGCCCCCGACTTCAACTGAGATAGACGCTCAACACATGCGAATGAACCGCCTGAAAGAACTATATCTCCAATAGTGTGCGCTAGTTTCTTTCCGAAGGCCTGAATTGGAATCTAGCTCGGCCATATGCTGTTTCGTTGCACTTCGGTCATAACCCCTTTCTACACATGCAAACGTGGGGTTGCGCACAAAGCGTCCTGCTTCAAAACTCCTAATACTCAATGCTGCTCAATTTGCTGAACCCGTAGTGGTCGTCGTAGCGCTGGGGTGCGGGGAGGGGGCCGGCGGTGGGGACGTAGTGGTCTCTGAGCCGGCCGCTTATTTTTTGAGGGTTGCCGATCACGCGGTCCACGGGGGGTAGCGGGTCCAGCCCCAGCAGGTCCGCCCGGAAGAAGCTGGTGGACACGATGGCATCGGCCTCGGGCACCGGCTCCAGCAGGGTGGGGGCGCTTCCAGTGGGGTCGTCCTCGCTGGTCAGGAACACGGTCTTGATCCCGGACCGCTCGCAGGCCTGTAGCGTTCGGATAACCTCAATGAACTCGTTGCCACCCGCGTCCCAAGTGATCAACGCTCCCTCGGCCCCCAGCATCTTGGCGACCTTGGCCGTCTGATTGGCCGTCATTTCCTTCTCATGCTGGGTGGTCCATTCGGTGCGGGTGGCGATGACTCCCAGGAAGTTGAAGTCGGTGCCGTGGCGGCGGTACAGGTCCAACAGCGCCGGATTGTTGGCCATGGTCCAAGACGTGGCGAAGGCGGTGCGGTAGGGACCGGTTATGGCTCCGTCCAAGATCTCGTTGGGGTGGAACAGCCAGGGCGGGGTGAGCTGGGTTAGGCCGTAGGTGGAGGTGCAGAACGTAGCCGGAGAGCCGGACATCGCCTGGGGCGAATGCAGGCACAGGATGTACACCACCTTGGGTAATGAGGGGTCCACGTCGGTAAGCTCGAATATTTCCCGTTCCGGCGGGTCTTGATGAACGGTGGCCGCCGCCAGCCGGTCCGATACGGTCAGGACAGCGTTGTGGACGGCGTCGTTCCTGGCGTCGACCCCCAGGTTAGGGTCGGGCTCGACGACCACGCACAGATTGATCAGGGAGCTGGTGGGGATGATCTTCGACCAGGGGCCGGACATGTCCAGATAGACGAACAGGTGGTCGCCGCCGGACTCGTGCCAAGGAGTTTCGGAAACTTCAACCACTCCGACGCCGGACAGCCGGTGGGTGCGGCCCTCGCCCACGGTGGTGATGGAGCGGCCGCAGATGCCGGGGTATACCACCCCAGGCCCTTCCACCTTTACCCGAGGCTCCACTACGTCCCGCACCGGCCAGATGCGAACGGATTCTCCGGGTTTAGCTAGTTCAAGGTCAGCCTTGGCGATGCGAGGGTCGGATCTCACGGCGTCAAGAATCTCGTCCCGCGCTACTTCCAGTAGCCCGTCCCGCCACTGGGTTTGGGCGCCGAACACCACGTCGTGGACTGGGAAGGTGCCTATCTCAAGACGCATGGACTGCCTCCCGGGCCGGGGCCGATTCGTCAGGGTCGAACAGGGTGGGACCACTGACGTCGGTTTCCAGGGCTTGCAGCGCCGTTCGGACGATCTGCAGACCGTAGGCGAAGTCCTTTTCCGGACCCAGGTCCGGGTCGCCGCACACATGCTCGATCCTGGCCCCGCGTATTACCCGGTTGGCGCCCGTTGTGAGGGCCAGGTTGTAAATGGCGGATATCATGGCCACGGGGATGCCCACCCGCTCGATCTCCTTGCTCACCGTCGCGCCGCAACGGTTGCAGGTGCCTCAAGTCGCCACCAGGATACAGGCATCCACACCGGCGTCCTTCAATTCCCGGGCCATCTCGGCGCCCAGGTGCTTGGATTTAGCTACGGGGGTGCTCACGCCGGGCAGGGTGATGATCTGCGAAGCAACCCGGCCAATCACGCCTTGCGACTCTAGGTGGCGCAAATGGCTTAGGGGAAGGATGTAATTTGGGTTGTCGCTGGCTATCTGGTTGTAGTAGCCGCCGTGGAAAGCTTCCCAGTCATCACCGGTCAGGGATTCCAGCCCGTCAACTGGATATGAGAAGTAGCGGTCCGCGTTGCCGGAAACCTGGCGGTCCGGGTTGCCGATGGGAATCAGCCCCCCGGTTGAGATAAGGGCAATGGTGGCCTGGCTTAGATCCCGCTGGAGCGACGCCGCCGGAACGGCTTCCGGGGCCTCGAACGGAACTTCGGTATGATAGGGTTCGCCCCGCAGCTTGCTGGCCAGCATGTCCACGGCCCTTTTGTATCCAGGTTCCGATCTCTCGGAGACTTTGCGGATCCCCCGGCCCAAGTATCCCTCGGTCTCCGCCGGGCCCATCTCTTCACCCGACGTTAGCTTTAGCGCGATCTGAAACATTTGGGAGACAACATCGGGCAGGTCCACGGGACTGGCGCCGGTGGGAACGATGAACACCTGCCGCCGGTAGGTCAGCACGCCGGGGTTTTCTGGGTGCATGGCGGTGATCGCCGGGATGCCCAGCTCCTCCGCGGCGGCGCAAACTGCTCCGCAGGCCAGGCCGTAGCGTCCGGCGTCGAAGGCCGGACCAGCGACCACCAGATCGGGTTTGGCCTCCTGCCACGCCTTAGTGACATCAGACAGCGCCTGCTCACGCTGCTCGTTGAAATAGTTATCGCCGCAGATGATGGTCGCTTCGACGGTTCCACCGTCCCCCAACAGTTGCTGGAATAGACGGGCCGGGCCGATGGGGCCTTTTTTAACCTCGACGGGTATGTTGGCTTTCTCTTCGGCCCCCACGCCACCGAAGAACTGATTGACGAAGTAGACGACTTTAAGAGGTCCGGCCATGTTGGTTCCTCCTGGGTTGGGGGATGACGCCAAGGGTGAGAAATATGGGCAAGTGATACTGCTATTAGAAGCGTTTGATGCGTAGAGCGAATCACCCCCAATCCCTTCGGCTGCGCTCAGGGCAGGCTCTAACCTTCTCCCGTCGAGGGGGAAGGAATTTGTTCTCGCCCCCTTTACGGGGGAGAGTTAGAGAGGGGGTGATTCCCATTGATCATTTTACGTGTCACGCGACCGGCGGATTATTCTGGAACCAGTCCACGATCTCCGAGCCGGTGGCCGCCCAAACGCCTTCGCGCCGTGTCATGTGGGCCAGGGCGTCGTCAAGGTAGCCTATGCGGAATGGTTGGCCGATGAGCCAGGGGTGAAGGTTCAGCGTCATCAGCCTTCCGTTCTGTGGCCCATCTTCGTACAGAGTGTCGAAGCCCTCGGTAAGCATGTCCCGGTAACGGCCCACGGTGACCCGCCGTTGCCAAAGGGACACGACGTCGTCTAGTTCCAGCATGATCGGCAGGGCGAACAAATCGCCGTGGGGGCTTTCTAGCCGGTAGGGTTGTTCGTCGTTGACCCAGTCGCACACGTAGCGGATCCCGGCCTCGGACAACAATTGGGGAGTCCGGGCCGACTCGCCGTACTCGGGGCCCAGCCAACCGGTGGGCGCTTGCCCGGTGGCCTTGGCTAGACTGTCCATAGATGAATGGATGTAGTGCCGCTCTTCCGGCTCAGTCATGTTGCCGGTTATCATGCGGCTTACCGATATTCCGTGGCCGATGATCTCGCAACCACGTTTCAGGCAATGGTCTACCAGGTACGGGTAGTTCTCGGCGGTCATGGCGTCCATGGCCACCGTCGCTTTGATCCCGTGCTTCTCCAAAGTGTCCAGCACGCGGAAAATCCCAACTCGGTGTCCGTACTCCCGGTGGGAGGTGCGGGCGAAGTCCGGATACCCCCGGGAGCCCATGCCGCCGGCCAGAAGGGTGGTGAAAGTTCCTTCCGGTTCAGTCCATTCCATGTGCTCCAGGTTCACGATGACGCAGAGGGCGACCCGGGCGCCGTCCGGCCAACGCAACTTTCCCCGGTTGACGATGGGAGACCATTGGTAATGTGGGTGGTCCATGCCGGGACGGCGATCTGCAGGCATTCGTAAAAGCCTCCTAGGCTTGCGAGGTGATGATGGCGTAGGGGCAGGTTTGAAACCTGGCCCTACCCGGATGGTTACTTATTAAATTGCCCCGCGTGGGTTACGGCTGCATCGTAGTTATTCGCGATGTAGTAATCGGCGATGTCGTCGGCCGTGGTTTGCCAAACCCCTTCGTGGGACATGATGTAACCCAAGACTTCGTCCAGGTACTTCACCCGATGGGGTTGGCCGGTTAGGAACGGATGGAGGGCGATGCACATGACCCGTCCGCTCTCGGCCCCCTCTTTGTAGAGCTGGTCGAACTGGGCTTTGCAGATCTCCGCGAAGTAGTCTCCCTCGTAGTGTTGCCGGTACAGGGGAGCGTCATTCAGCTCGATAGAGTATGGGACGGAGATCAGCTTTCCCGACTTCACCTTGATGGGCACCGGCTGGTCGTCGTGCATCCAGTCGGTGTGATAGATCAGGCCTGCCTCGGCCATCAGGTCTGGGGTACGCTCGGTGCCGGAGATTGCCGGGCCTAGCATGCCCTTTAGCTGCTTGCCGGTTTCGCGGCGCAGGGTTTCGATGCAGTCCACGTAGAACTCTCGCTCCTGCTCCTCCGACATGGGATTCAAGTACCGGGTGTTGTAGATGCCGTGGCTCATGAAGTCCCAGTTCCTTTCGACCATGGCGTCTTTTATCTCGGGGTAGTGTTCAAGCACCGCCATGTTCAGCGAAACGCAGCACCGGATGTTGTGCTTGTCCAGGACCTCCAGCATCCGCCAGAAACCAACTCGGTTGCCGTAGTCCCGATAAGAGTACTGTTGCACGTCGGGGTAGGGCATGCGCGGCCAGGGGTCCCTTTGTCCATCGTACTCCGGCTCGTATTCGTAGTGCTCCACGTTGGGCGCTATCCACAGTGCTACCCTGGCGCCATTGGGCCATTTGATGGGAGGGCGCTCTATGATAGGACTGTAGTCGACTCGATCTGGTTGTAGCGGCATGATGAAACGCCTCCTTGGCTAAAGGGATCGCCGTCGGCTTAGCTGAGGGTCCCGGCTAGATTGGTCAGATTCGCCAACTCCGGCGAAGTGTCATCAGCGCCGCTCCAGCCGTCGATGGCGTCCTGGAGGGTGGATCTGGCCGGTCCAGTCTCCCCGGTACTGGCCTGGACGCGCCCCATCCAGAACGTGTCCCTGATCGATGCCCGGCGGCCCAGCCGCTCCCGCAGCATATTTTCGGCCTTGTCGAACTGCTCGGCCCGAAGATAGGCTTCCAACAGAGTGTCCTCAAATACTTCCCGCTGGGCGTGGCTACCGCCGATGCGCTCTAGTTGCCGCATGGGCGACTCCATCAATGTTACCGCCGTGCCATAGTTGCCTTCCGCAAAGGCGGCGATGCCCTGCACCAATGGCAAGGTCATCTCCTTCGCCAAAACGTTGCCCTGATCCGCGATCGTCCGCAGGCCGTCGATAGCCTTGCCCAGGGCATCCTGGTCGCCGGCGGCGGCGAATGCCAGAGCGGCGTGAGCATCCCGGAAAGGTGGGCCGGGATTTCCCGCGGCGGGCATCGCCTGGTCGCGTACTTCGTCCCAGGGCTTGGGAGGGGGAGTGCCGCAGTACAACTGCAACCGCCACAATAGAGACGCGCTGTCGGCCAGGGAAGCGGCGCTTTTCGCAACCACCGATGGCCGTATGTATGTCTCGTACCGGTCTAGGGCCTTCTGGTAGCCGCCCATTGCCAGCTCGAATAGAGCTAGGTGCCACGAGAGGTGGACATGGTAAGCGGCCCGCTTGTCGAAACCCTCCAGCCAGTTGCTCAAGAAATCGCCGCCCGAGACGGCATCACCCTGCTCGAAGAATACGTGGGTTACCGAATGGGACGCCACCGCGTTGGTGGGGCGCATCTCCAGCGACTTCTGCGCCAGGCGATAGGCTTCCTCCAACCGGCCAGTCTCGTGATGGGCGAAAGCGTAGCTTCCCAGGAAAGCCCAGTCGTCGCTGCAATGTTTCTCTAGACTTTGGCATAGAGCGAATAGCTCTTCAGGGAAGTTAGGGACACCGGCGCTGTGGCAACCCTGCATAAACAGTCGTTGGGCCAGCCTAAGCATAAAGGTGTCTCGAGGATAGTCGTTAAGGTGCTCTCGTAATAAGGCCAGAGATTGAGGACCTTTATTGTTGATCCAAAGGGAGAGAGCCTCGATCTGGCGCTTTTCCCGGTCGGACATACCTGACGCCAAAGCCTGGGCACGCCCTACGTTTTCTTTGGCCTCTGACGCTACGCCGCGCATCATCGACACCCAAGCAAGCCCGGCATGGGGCAGGGCGAAGCCTTCGTCAGCGTCTATGGCCTGTTGGAATTTTTCTTCAGGCCCAAAATTTTGGGAGAGCAGCAGGTCGATACCTTCCATGCAGGCTTCGGCCGCCACTGTTGAGTTGGTGCTGATCGGAAGTCCAAACCGGTCTTGCAATGTGGTTCCTCCTACCCATGGGGCGCTGCCGCGTGGAGTCTAACTGGTGGAGACAGAACCGAATGCTACTGGCCAAGTGCGTTAGTTCGGAGTGTAAAGGGGGCTCCAATCCCTGTCAACGCCGCCACCACCCTTAATCGCTCCGTTGACCGCCTCGCCGCCAACACCTACACTGACCAAAAATTCGGACGCAAACGGGGGTACGCAATGGGGTTCAAGCTGGTGATTTGCCCGCCCAACTATCAAGAAGAGTGGCCGGAAAAGCTTAGGAAAGCGATCCCGGACATCGACGTACATCTGTGTCCCACCGTGGGCGAGGCGATGGAGGTGATTGGCGACGCCGACGCCGCCTTCGGCGACATCGTGCCTGAATTACTGGAACGGGCCGGAAACCTCAAATGGATCTCCTGCCCGCAGGCCGGCCCTCGGGCCGGCTACTATCACGAGGCGTTGATCGCCAGTGAAGTGGTGCTGACCAACACCAGGGAGATCTACAACGACCATATCAGCGCCCACATAATGTCCTTTCTGCTGGCCTTCGCTCGGGGTCTTCACGTGTACATACCCCAGCAAATCGAGGCGAATTGGCGGCAAGGCTACGACACCATCTACCTTCCCGAAGCAACCGCCGTTATCGTAGGCGTGGGCGGGATAGGAGGCGAGACGGCCAGATTATGCGCGGAGTTTGGGATGAGGGTGATCGGTGTCGACCCCCGTCTAGATCAAGCTCCCCCCGGCGTGGGCGAACTGGTCCGGCCCGGCGGCTTGGCATCGGCGCTGCCTCAGGGCGACTTTGTGATCGCGACCGTGCCGGAAACCCCGGAAACTCAGGGCATGTTTGCCGAAAGCCAGTTCAAGGCGATGAAAAACAAGGCGTTCTTTATCAACATCGGACGGGGCGCGACAGTGGAGTTAGACGATCTAGTGGACGCCTTACGGGCCGGTGAGATTGCCGGAGCCGGATTGGACGTGTTCCAAACGGAGCCTTTACCGGCCACCCATCCCCTTTGGTCCATACCGGGCGTGCTGATAACGCCCCACGTAGCGGGCGACGGCCCCTACCTGCAGGAACGCCGCACCGATCTCTTCATCGACAACTGTGTCCGGTTCAACGAGGGGCGGCAGTTGCGGAACGTGGTGGACAAGGCTAACTGGTTCTAAGGGCTGGCAAGGGTGGGATTGGCAAGTCCCCTCCTTACGAAGGAGGGGACTTAGGGGAGGTCGTTTCTCTGCGAGAGCACGATTCCCTGACTTTCTTGGCCCGGGGTGAGGGGCCGAAATCCCCCCAACCCCCCTTTACGAAAGGGGGGCTTTGCCGTGGCTGTTTACAAGAGGGGCGTTGGTGTATCCGGTGTCTACTTGCCGTCCTTGATGAAGTCGCTGACCCGCTCGCCGATCATCATGGTGGTGACGTTGGTGTTGGCACGGATGCAGTCGGGCATGATGGACGCGTCTACGACACGCAGTCCTTCTAGGCCGTGCACCTTGCCGTACTGGTCCACCACCGCCATCGGGTCTGACGACGGGCCCATCTTGCAGGTGCATGAGATGTGCTGAGAGGTGGTTACCACACGAGATATCCACTGGTCCAAGGCTTCGTCGGATGCCAGTTCGGCGTCGGTTGGGGAGATTCGCTCCTGGATGATGTCTTTGAAGGATTCGTGCTCGCCCAGATCAACGCAGATCCGCACCGACTCCCGCAACCGTCGGACGTCGGACTCCTCTTTCAAGTAGTTGTAGTCCAGGACCGGTTGGGCTGCGGGATCCGCCGAGGCTAATTTCAGTTCACCGGCCCCGGCGGCCAGGTAGATGCCGGTAGTCATGCGTATGCCCAGGGGCTCCATGCGGTCGCCGCCCTGGTTGACGGGCTGGGTGGCGAAGGACTGCATGGATATCTTCATATCGTTACGCAGGTCCGAGTCTCCGGCCGTGTAACGAAGGGTCAACTGCATCCTGGGGGCTAGGCCGTCCAGAGGGAAACCTTCCTTAGTTCGCCAAGTGATCCACACCGCCGGATGGTCTCTTAGGTTTTGCCCCACACCCGGAGCGTCTTTAACCACTGGTATGCCCAGGCTACCCAGGTGATCGGCCGGGCCGACCCCGGAGAGCATCAATATCTGGGGCGAGCCGATGGCCCCGGAGCTCAAGATTATCTCGTCGCCCTCGACGACAAAGGTCTCGCCGCCGCTCTCCAGTTCCACCCCGGTCGCCCGGTTTCCCTCAAACAGGACACGGTGAACCAGGCACTCAGGCCTAATCGTCAGGTTCAAACGGTGTCTTGACTGGTCCAAGTAGCCCATGGCGGTACTGATACGGATGCCGCCGGGATTGTTTAGGGGAGTGGGGCCGACCCCCTCGGAGTCAGGACTGTTATGGTCTGGGCAATCCTGATATCCGGCGTCGATGCAGGCTTCGTAGAACGCGGTCTGGGCGGGCAGCCAGGTTTCCCGCTTGAAGCGGTGCATGATTATGGGGCCTTCGCTGCCGTGAAAGTCGCCCGGAAAATCGGGGTCCGTTTCTACTCTGTTGAAATAGGGGATCAGCTTCTGAAAGTTCCACTGATCGTTGCCCTCCGAAGCCCAAGAGTCGTAGTCCTCGGGCACTCCCCGCAAGAAGACCTGACCGTTTATGGCGCTGGAGCCGCCGGTGACCTTGCCACGAGGCACCATCATCGGCCCAGCCTGGTCCGTAGCCTTGCCGATGAATTGCCAGTTGTGGTCGCTGGTCATGACGTCCGCCTCGGTGGCGTAGCCGAATTTCACTTCGTCAGGCAGGTCATCGAAGTTGGGGTAGTCTTTGCCCGCTTCCAACAGCAACACCGAGCGGTTGGGGTCCTCGGTCAAGCGTGTGGCCAATATGGACCCCGCCGACCCTGCGCCAATAATTATCACGTCATATTTCATAGCTCGTTCTCCCAGTTAGATTGTTAATCCCAACGGCGAATGGCTGCTCTCCCTGAGCCCGCCGCCATATCTGGCCATCTTGTTGACCTGCCAGTGGACCGTCAGCCAACATTTCGTCGTTCTGATGAAGACCGGAATCCAGGAAACGTGTCCACAAGCTAAGTTTCTGGACCCCGATTTCCATCGGGGTGACGGCTGGACTCTCTGCACGTCTGCAATCTTGGTAATTTACCGGAAACCGTTAGATCAAAGCGGTGGGGGTTACGATGCCCTCCGTGTCTGCCTCGGTAACCGGGTTTAGGGGCGTGATCCCCAGGCCCTCCTCCATATGCCAGTACATCTGTTTCAGATGGTGGGTGCTGTGGCTGAGGATAATATTCAACAATTCGCTAACCGTAACCTCCCCGCCATAGTGGGCGGGCACCACCCGGTCGAAGGAGGCAGTGTCGCCGCTCTTCAGGAATCCATCGATGTTGGCCAAGACCTGGTTGCCATATTGGGTGATGGTTTCAACGGTGGCGACGTCCTTGATACGCACATTGGAGGCCGCCATGTCATCAGTGCTCATGCTGCCCTGCTTGTGGCTGAGCCAGGCAAGCTCCGGGAAGGAGATGATGTGCACGATGCAATCCCGCACGCTCCAGGGACGCCAGGGTACTTCTTGTTGTAATTGACTGTCGGTAAGCTGCTGGGTGGCCCGAATTGCGCCGTTAAGCACGATGTCGTATTTTTCCGCCAGCCAACTGGTCTTGCTGGACAGGTCAATCTTGACGTTCAGATTCAAGGCCGGGATCAGCTTTTTGGGGTAATAGCCGATGATGACTTCGGCATCGTCGATGATGGTGACCGGCACCGACTTGATGTCGCGGTTTCTCAGGTACTCTACGGCTGCTTGGTCGGTGGCTAGGTCGTGGTGCTCATACTGAACACCGTTAGACGACAGAAACTCTTCTACCGTCCGGCAGCTGAATCAACCAGGGTTGGTATAAACATGAACATCCATGGCTCTCTCCTTGGCTAGTTACCGAGGTAGATTAAAGGGTTCTCTGGGATGGTGTCAACATGAGGATGATTTCAGGCTCACCCCCCGTACACCGCCTTCCCTCCAACAATAGTCATCTCTACCGGGATGTCCTTGATGGTTTCCGGGTCTACTTTGGTTGGGTCGGCTCCCAGCACTACCAGGTCGGCCAGCTTGCCTGGTTCGATGGAGCCTTTTGTGTTCTCTTCGAACGAGGCGTAGGCTCCGTTGATCGTGTAGATCTTCAGCGCCTCTTCCACGGTTACCCGCTGGTTGGCGCCCCAAATCTTGCCCGTGCTGTCAATCCTGGTTACGCAACTCTGGATGCCCAGGAGGGGTTCGAAGGGGCCGGGCGGGTAGTCGGTAGCGCCGGTGGCGACGACGCCGTGGTCTAGGAACGAGCGCTGGGCGAACATCCATGACAGCCGCTCTTCCCCGTAGAATTTCATCTTCTCACCGTGGTAATAGACGTAGGTGCAGAAGGGGGTTGCCACGGCCCCCAGGGCTTTCATTCGGTTGAGGAGATCGGTGTTGACCAGGGTGCAATGCTCGACGCGGTGCCTGGGGTCCGGTCGGGGGTAGGCGGCCTGAGCTTTTTCGTAGGCTGACAATACCATGTCGATGGTCAGGTCACCGTTGGCATGTATGCAGACTTGGAACCCGGCTTTGTGGATCTCCATCACCTGCCTTTCGATCTCGTCTGGCGGGATTGCCAGGATGCCATGGTCGCAAGGGGAGCCTTCGTAAGGCTCGGATAGATAGGCGGTGCGGGAGGCGATGGCCCCGTCGGCCACCATCTTGATGCCGCCTAACCTTAGCCGGTCGTCGCCGAAGCCGGTCTTCAGCCCCGCGTCTCTTAACGCGGGAAAGTGATCATGGGCCATCAATATGTAGGCCCGCAACGTCAAATCGCCGTTGTCTCGTCCCTCTTGGTAGGTCAACATCTCGTCGTTGGTTACTCTGGCGTCGTGAACGCTGGTCAGCCCAACCGGAGTCAGCATCTGGCAGATGCGTTGCAGGCCCCGGCGGCGGTCTTCGGGCGTTACGGTGGGCAGGTGGTTGTAGCGCACCGGCTCGATGGCCCTTTCGTAGACCACTCCATCCAGCTCACCCGACGACGGGTCACGTCCGAAGCGGCCCCCTACAGGGTCCGGCGTGTCCCGGGTGAAACCGGCCGTTTCTAATGCCTTGCTGTTCAAGTAGTAGACGTGGCCGGCCCGGTGGGATACCAGAATGGGCAGTTCGGTGCTGACTTCATCCAGATCTTGCCTGGTGAGGAAGCGGTTCTCTTCGGTTTTGGTATCGTCGAACTTGAACCCCTGCACCCACTCGCCGGACTTGGTCAGCTCGATCTGTTGGCGCATGGCGTCCTTGATGGCCGATATGGAAGGGAGGGAGCAGTCCGCGGCCATAACGTGGCGGATGCCGCTGCTCAGGACGTGGATGTGGGCGTCGATGAAACCGGGCAGCACCGTTTTGCCGCTGAGATCCAATATCTTGGTTCCGGGGCCTTCCAGCCCGGCAACGTCGTCGTTGCTTCCTACGGCGATGAACCTGCCGTGGCGCATGGCCAGGGATTGCGCCTGCGGCCGGTCAGGGTCGATGGTTATGATGTTGGCGTTTCGAATTATCGTGTCCGCGTGAGCGGTAGAACTCGGCATGTTAACCTCCCATTTCCACTCTTCGGAATCCAATTTGTCTGCCCAAGCGCCTGATGGTGGATGGCGCTCAATTCTACCACGCCCGACACCGGTTCCTGCCTGCCTAAAACTTCTCCTCCGGCTGTCAGAATCGCCAACTTGCTCCTGGTTCTTTATACTGTTGGCATCATTATCGGCTCATGTCCCGAATTTCCCAGTGGGAGCTGGAGACGGAGACAAACATGAAAAAAATGGCGCTAGTGGCTATCCTGGCCGCGGTTACTGCCCTGGTGTCTCCCGGAGAAGCGGATGTGGCGTATGCCCAGATTCTCTGTACCGGACATGCCAGACAAGTTGGCCGGGGAGTGGTGGGGACCATGGGACCGGATGTGATCGATTGCAGCGAGTCCAGGGTCGGAGTTACTATCGTGGGCCTGGCTGGCGACGACTTTCTCATCGGTGGGCACGGGAACGATATCATCATGGCCGGTGAGGGCAACGACTGGATCTTCAGCCGGGCTGGGGACGATATTCTGATCGGAGACGAAGGTAAAGACGGTCTGTTTGCCGGGCCGGGAAAAGACTTGCTCCGGGGCGGTGACGGCAACGATACTTTGTTCGGAGGCGCTGGAGACGACCTTCTCTATGGCGGCAAGGGGGATGACCCACTCTTCGGCGCGTCTGGCAATGACTTCTGCGACGGACAAGAGGGAGATGGGGACTCGGCCAGCAGAACCTGCGAGCTAACGGTGCATGTGCCCTAGTTAGGTGTTGGCGATCGTGGGCTTTCGTGTGTGGATGCTAATCGCAATGTAGGGGCAGGTTTAAAACCTGCCCCTACGGTTGTTCTGGGTCATCGTTGCCAATAGTGGCTAGCACCGGCTTAAAGGTTTATGGAGTGTTCCTCGTAGTCCTTTACCTTGTTGTAGATCTGTAGCCGGTGGCGGGCTGCTTCTAGGACGAAGATGCGGTCGTTAGCGTCAACGTTCACGGCTACCGGACGGCGGAAGCGCCATTCGGGCTCCATGTCGGCCCGGCGGCGCGCCTTGATGATGTCCGGGTTGGCGTCGATATAAGTTTGGGTCCACGGGGACGGAGTTTGAGCGTCGCCGACTAGGGTAGTGACGAATTTGCCGTCAGGGCCATAGACCTGGACGCGGTGGTTGGACCAGTCGGTGATGTAAACGTCGCCTTCCGAGTCTACAGCGACTCCCGAGGGGTGGTCCAGGTCTCCCGCCTTGGCGTCGGCGCTCCCGAATTGGACCAGGAACTTGCCGTCGGGGGAGAATTTTTGCACCCGGTTGTTGCCCCAATCGGCCACGTAGACGTCGCCATTATTGTCCACGCAGATACCCCAGGGGGTCTCGAGTTCGCCTTGAGCGCTGCCCTGACTTCCCCAATTGGAGATGAACTTGCCATCCTTGCTGAATAGCTGGACCCGGTGGTTCTTGCTATCAACCACGTAGAGGTTGTCATCGGCGTCAAAGGCAATACCCGACGCGCCCGCGAATTCACCGTCGCTGGTGCCGGGAGTGCCCCATTTGCTTAAGAACTTGCCTTCTTTATCGAAGACCGAAATGCGGTTGAGCCGCTCGTCGGTGGCGTAGATATTTTCGTCACGGTCCAAGTCTATGGAAACGGGCCAGATGAACTGGCCGTCGCCGGCGCCGAAGCCGCCGAATTGGCCCAAGAATTCATGATCGACGGTTATTCTAGAGATGCGCTGGCCTACTTCTTCAACCCCACGGTTGATGATGTACATGATGCCGCCTGACCCCAACGCAAAGTCCTGAGGGGTCCAAAGGCCTTGGCCGTTCATCGCGTACATGCCGATGCAGTAGTTGTAGTCGAAGACCCGCCCTGCGGCGACTGTGGTCAGCATTGCTTCCTCCTGTTCCCGTAAGCCGATCCGATCAATTTTGAGAACTTGAACGCTCTGAGGGCCATCACCCCCATCCTAACCTTCCCCCTAGATGGGGGAAGGGACTCATCTCCTCCCCCCTTGTGGGGGAGGATTAAGGTGGGAGGTCGTAACGCTTAGACGAACGCCATCTGCTCGAATGTGCCGCCAACGATGGGAACCGCGTCCAAGCCCAACCACTTCTCGATCACGGTGGCGTAGAAGCCGCGGAAGTCGTAGTTGGGATCCAGGTCGCCTTGGTTCAGGTCTTCGGCCTTCAGGGACGGATAAGTCCCGTACATGCCGCCCTTGACGTTGTTGCCGATGACGAAGGCACCGCCGGCGGCACCGTGGTCCGTCCCGGTGCCGTTATCCCTGACCCGGCGTCCGAACTCAGTGAACATAACCATGATTAGATTGTCGCCGGCGTCGTGCTCCTTGAGGTCGTCGAAGAAGTCGCTGACGGCGTTGGACACGTCGGTCCACAGCTTTTGATGCATGGGCGGCTGGTTAAAGTGGGTGTCGAAGGGACCGTGGGAAGTGTAGAAGACCTGGGTGCCCAGGTCCGCCAGGTATACTCGCGCCACGTCCCTCAGGTACTTTGCGATGGGAGTTTCCGCGTACTCGATCGTAGACGTGTACTTCTCAGGAGCGACTTTGAGGATGTCGGCGCCTTTCAGGGCGTCACGTCCGGTCTGGCCCAAGTAGTCCATGGTCGCGCCGGTGCCGATGGCGGGAGCGTACATGCGGGCGAACCGCTCCAGGATCTTCGCGCGGTCCTGCTGTGGGTCGATCCCGGGCACGGTGGACAGCACGCCGTAGTTCTCCAGGTTGGAGACGGAGGTTATAGGCACACCGCGTAGCGCCAATGCCCTGGGCAAGCCCTGGCCGAAGTTAACCGTCTTCAACACGTTTTCCCCGGCGGGGTCCAGGTCTCGGGTCACTTTGGCGACCCAGCCTTCCGTGCCTACGATGTCCGGCTCACAGGTGTGCCAGATGTCCATGGCCCGGAAGTGGGACCGAGGGGAATTCTCGAAGCCGATGCCGTGGATGATGGCCATCTTGCCATCGTCGTACATCTTCTTAAGTGGGCCCATGTTGGGGTTAAAAGCCAACTGGTCGTCGATGGGCAGGACCTTGTCCTCGGGAATGTTTACCTTGGGCCGGTTGTCCCGGTATTCGCCGCTGGTGTAAGGGATTATCGTGTTGAGAATATCGTTGGCTCCGGTAAGTTGGAGAATGACCACCACTGGGTCTTTCTTGGTTGATGCCATCTTCGAATCCTCCTGAAGTAGCTGTTGGGTTGTAGCGGCCCGCTGGCTGCTAGGCGAACTGATAGTCCCTGGAGGCGGCGATCAGCGCCAGCATGATGCCCACCCGTTTCTCGGACGCGGTGCGCTCTTCGTCGGTGTCCCAATTCAGGGTTCCGTCTTCTTGGGCATGGTCCAGCAGCTCACTGTGGGTCGATTCGCTAACTTCCAAGGGTCCAAGGGCTTCTAGACATTGAGCCACGAAATCCGCCGGCGCCAGGCTGCCCTTGGATCTGAGCCCCTCAACCACGGAACGGACACCCGGCAGAGAGGTGTCTCCCAGGACGCCCGCGGCGAAGTTCACCCTTCTTACCAGGGCGCCGCCGTCGATCCACTCAGAACCGGTGTGCCAGCTTTCCACGCTGGGAGGATTCAGGAGTTCCTGGCCTTGCCAGTTGCACTCCATGGCCAAGAGGGTGAGTCCGGGCCTGGGTCCGTTGTAGTTGCCTGCGATGCGTACGGTGCCCACAACCAACTCGGCGGGGCTCTTCACGTGCTCAAAGCGGGCGCTCTTGAAGAAGTCAGACTTGAACAGTACCCGTAGGATTGAACGGATGTCGCCTTTGGAGTCGTTGTAGGCGTCCACCAGGGTCTGTATCGCCTCCGGATCCCGGGGCGGCGTGATGTTCCAGGCCGGTACTTGGGCTTCATCGGCGACGAAGAAGTTGTACAGGTGCCGTGCCAGGAAGCGGGGGGTTGCCGGTTGATCGGCCAGGATATTGATGATATCTTCGCCGTTGAAGTTCCCGGTGTGCCCCAGGAAGGTCTTTTCGCCGTCGTCGTGGTCTTCGGGCTTGTACTCGAAATTCCAGTAGAAACGGCCTAATGGGTTTCGGGGAATCTTAGGGGCGATGGTCCACCCGGTAAAGGCCCGCGACGCCTCTTTAATATCGTCCTCGGAATAGTTGCCCACGCCCAGGGCGAACAACTCCATCAACTCACGGCCCCAGTTCTCGTTGATGGCGCCGTTATGGTTGCCGTTGTTGTCCAGCCAGTAGATCATCGCCGGGTTCTTGGCCAGCTCCACCAGCAGTTCCTTGAAGCTGCCCAGCCCGTAATTGCGGAACATCTTGATCTGCTGGGTTAGCTCGGGGGGATTGTCCACTTTGGAGTTGCCCGTGGCGAACAACTGGTGCCAGAACAGGGCTATTTTTTCTTCCAGGGGCCGCTTGGTGTTAATCATCCGGTACACCCATTCGGCCTGATTGATGGGCGGTCCCAAAGCGCCCTCATAGCCGGGGAAATACCGGTAAAATTCGTTTTCGTCGATCGCGGGTAGCTCTTCAGGGTGGAGAAGTTCTTCTACCGTAGCGTCGTATCCTTTGGCTGAGCGGGTTTGGAGCTCCTCTTGGGGAGCCCCGAAGCCGGCACGGCGCATCAGGTGGCCCATCAATGCGATGTCGTCTTGACTTGGCATCCTAATCCCTCCTGTCCCAGATCAACGTGGTTTTCCACGCTGTATTCAGTGTGAGTAACCGGTTTCCGCCGGTTAGATGTTGACGATTCTTAATAACTTTCTATCGTGTCCAGATAAAAGCGGAATAAAGACTATTTTACCGAGTAATTCGGATAGATACAATGCTACTTGCGCCGGTCAACCATGTCAAGAATCTGGAGTCTGCTTCCATACGTTAATAGACACGTGTCCGCGCTTTATGAGAACCTGTCCGGCCGGTAGTGTTCCAATATGGGAAATACGTTGCCTGACGTGATTTCTCCGGCCACCGTTTGGCCGATTATGGCCGCCAGAGAAACGCCGCTGTGCATGGCCGCCACATAGGCGCCTTGGGCGCCGGGGACGGGACCGACAATAGGCAGACCGTCGACGGGCATTGGCCTGGCGCCCACCCGCAGTTCCTCGATCCGGCCTCCTCCTAACGAAGGGCAATCGCGGCGAACCATGTCCAGAAGCTGATTCATCCAGGACGGAGGGCTGGACGTGTCGGTGTCCTCGTCGACGAGATCGTCCATGTCCCGGCACCCGATAGCAACCCGGCCGTCTGTGGTAGGACGGACGTGATACGCGCCCGGATAGAGCACCCTTGAAACAGTCCCAGCCGGCGCTGACACGATTCCGGTTATTCCCACGACTCGGCCCAAAGGCAGTTGATACCCGAGGGGCGCCAGCAATCCCACACTGGCCGTCCCGGCGGCAACCACCACTGCCCCGGCGGACAATAACCCATCGGAAGTCGCGACGCCCGTGACCCGTGACCCGTCCGTTATCAATTCGCGGACCGAGACCGGAGACGCCAGCGTCGCTCCGTACTCCACGGCTTGCTTGGCCAATGCCCTGGCCAGCAGATCGCCATCGGCCCAACGTTCGATGGGGGCGTACAAGATGCCGTCGTCCACACCGTCAACCCGCAGGTTGGGTTCCAACTCGGCGGCTTCCTGAGACGTCAGCAAGCTATACGGATAGTTGAACTCTTCCAGGTCACGCACCAGAGCGGCCTGTTCCGCCCGCCCTTCCGCACCAGGCCCCGGCCAGTGGAGCCCCCCGCCGCGCCCGATGCCCGACCCAGGCCCCAGTTCTTCTTCCAGTTGGGTATAGGTATCCACTCCCAAGCGGCTGAGCCGGTGGTAATGCTCCGGACGCTTCCCCAAGGCGTTGATCCACCCAAATGAAACCCTGGATGTTCGCCCACCGGGCGCGTCCCGATCTACCAGCGTAACCCTCGCCCCGCTCTTGGCCAGATAAAACGCGATAGCGGCCCCCACTACCCCCGCGCCAACCACCACAAGATCACTGCTACTTGTCAACAATCACCTCTTCTGTAGTGCTTAAACCTGATGCGAATCCTTTGATAGGGGTCATTGGAAATTATCCTAGATCTCCTGATAGATTGGCAAAAAAAGCCCCCCTTTCGTAAAGGGGGGTTGGGGGGATTTCGGCCTCATCACCCACAAATATCCAACGCCGTCAAAGCCAAGACCTTGCTGCAAAGAACCATCTCTTCAATCAGCGCAAAGTCCTCACCGTAGGACCCTCCCGACGGACCATATATCGGGGCGGGTATTCCTGCCTCCCAGAGATGGGCGTCGTCGTCGCCGTAGCGGGCGCTCAACGCCGAAGGAGGGGCGCCGATGGCCTGGGGCGGTTGTCCGGTAACCTTCTGGTAGCTGGCGGCAACCCTTTGGACAATCTCTTCATCGGCCGGCATGTCCATGGGCGGATGGTCGACTTGCCAGATGTTGAACTTGCTTTCCACCGGATGGACCAGTTGGTATTCGAAGCCGGGCTCTTCTTCCCGGAGTTGGCTCAGGCTTCGCTCGAAGTCCATGCGTATCGTGTCCGACGTCATGCCAGGCACCGTTGTCACCGCGACGAAGGCGGTGCATAGGTCGCTGTTGCGGCTGACCGACCGCAGGTCGTGGGACTCGCCGCGGCCGCCGATGATTGAGCCGATCTTTACCCAGGGCAACCCCGGGATGTCCCAGGGCCGGTGGGTAAGCTTGGTGTCGTAGATCGCTTGAATCGCCTTCATCATCATGGGAATGGCGTCCACGCCTTCCAGGTCGTCTCCGGAGGGATGCTTGCCCATTACGTGCAGGGAAAATACCGACATGCCGCCGTGCTTGGTGACCACGTTGTGGGCGCCGTAGGGCTCGGTAACCACCGCGAAGTCGGTCTGGCAGCCGTGATCCAGTAGGTACTTGGTCCCGGAGCCACCCTGAAGCTCCCCGACGACGCAGGCAACAACGATATCCCCGGCCAGCCCCACGCCTGACTTTCTGATGGATTCGGCGGCGTGGATCATGGATGAGACGCCGCTTTTCATGTTGCGGATCCCCGCGCCATAGAGCTTGCCGTCCTCCACCCAGGGGTCGAATGGATCCCTGGTCCAACCGGTGGCCAGGGGATTGATGTCCAGGTGGCCGTTGAACATGATGCTGCGGCCTCCACCAGTCACCTTGAGGGTGGCTACCGTCTGGAACCAACCTTTGTCCACTTCTTGAAGCTGGACGTCATAACCCCTGGAGGAGAAGTAGCTGGCTAGCCACCGCGCCAGGGCGGTTTCCTCGCCGATGAAGCTGGGTATGCGGACCAGGGACTTGCCCAACTCCACCAGTTCATCGGGGTTGATTTCCTTGAGGATCGCTTCTTCGGAAGCTGAGTCGGCCATTCCTTTCCTCAGACACCAACTTTCCAGTACCGTTTTTCCTCGTACCTAACTACGTTAACGAAGCTGGGAGCTGGAAAGTGGCACGAGATTACTGTGCGACTATCTCCGCATTGCCAAACTTTATGCCGAAGCTGACCACGGCGTAGATCCCAATAACATCCTTGCGAAGATCAGCGTTACTAACCCCGTTCGTGGTGAGCCTGTCGAACCATCATTCCCTGGAAGGGGCCTTCGACAAGCTCAGGGCGAACGGAAGGTTCCAGCGGCTACTTACAAAATTTGGTACTATCTTGGAAGGATCTCCGCCAGCCTCTCGGCGATGATCTTCTCGCCTCCTTCTTTAAGCAGGTGCATCAGGATGATGAAGCCGTTTTCCCCTTCCGGGTATTCGTCGGGCCGGGCTTGGGGGGAGCGGACCCAGATGCTGGGATTGCCGGTTTTCAGTTCGGCAACGACCTCCCCGGCGGTCTTGCCCACTTTGGCGGTATCCATACGGACGAGTAATCCCAAAGGCGGTCCCTCCGCGGGGTGTTTGAACATTTCGATGTTTGGGATGTCCTTCAGTTCGGCCTTCTGGCGCGCCACCCGGACTTCGTAGGACGCGAAACGGTCCTCGTGGTTCATCGTCAGCCACTCTCGCAAGGCCGCGTAAACCGCGACAACTTCCTGACGGTCCACTTTCATCGGCCGTCCGATGGACCGGGACTGGCTGGACTCGAACCCGATGAAGCTGTGGGCGCGGGCGATCTCTACCAGGTCTTTGTCGCCAACCAGCATGCCGCTGGAATTGACCGCTCCGAAGTACTTGGCGCCGTAGGCCGCGAGTTTTGCGCCCATCTTGACGTACCGGCCGAACTTGTCTGTCGGGTAGACTTCCCCGGCGGCATCCACGATGACCGGGATGTTGTGGGCTTGTCCGATGCGGATCACTTCCTCTATCGGCAACGCTCCCGGACGGTTACCCGGAGCCAGGTAGTGGATGCCCGCCGTGCGAGGCCCTATCGCGGCCTCGATGTGCTCCGGGCGGGTCTCCTCAACGTCGCCAACCTCCACCAGTTTGCCGCCGGGAATGGTGATGCACCGGTCGTATTTGATCCTAAGTTGTCGTTGGATAATGAACTCGTTGGGCATGCCAGTGGTGTCCGGCAACTGGTCGATCTTCTCTTGGTCGTTGCCCGTCATGCAGGCCGCGGCTCCCACGGCCAGCGCTGCCGAGCATCCAGAGGTCACCAAGGCTGCCTCGGCGCCAATCATCTCGGCAATCTTCAGGCCCACGGTGTCCATCAGGTCGCCCATGTGAACGTAGTCTTCTTCGGCCTCGTCCATCATGGCGCGGACGGCGGCGGAGGGAGTGGACCCTCCCAACAGCGTCCGGTTTCCCATGGCGTTGAGCACCGGGCGCACGCCGAGTTCTTCAAAAATGCTAGCCATCGTAAGCTCCTTTAATTGGCCGGGTATTAACGTGAATGATCTTTTCGAGGGTAATCTTGAGCGATTAGGATTACCGGGAAGACCCGGGCAGCGGCGCTGCCGGAGGGAAATACTCTTCGATGGGTATTTCGATCACGGTGGGGCCGTTTTGATCCAACGCGTCACGAACCGTGTCCGCGATATCTTCGGGGCGCTCTACATAATATCCTTTGGCCCCGTATACCTCAGCCAGTTTATCGAACCTCGGGCTTTCCAGGTCCACGCCGATGTAACGTTCGTCGAACAAGCGTTGCTGTTGGGCTTTCTCGGCCCCGTGGCAGTTGTTGTTCAGCACGATGCTCACCAGCGGTATCCCCCATCTAACCGCCGTGTTCAATTCCTGGGACGTGTAAAGAAATCCGCCGTCGCCTTGGATGGCGATGGCAGCACGGTCGGGCCGGCCTAGCTTGGTGCCCAGGCCCACGCACAGACCCATACCAAGCCCGCCCTGTCCGGCGTAGTTGAACATGGTGCGGGGTGTTTGGAAGGCCAGCCGGTCATAAGCCAATCCCGCTGAAACTCCAGCGTCGATGGTCACCATGCAATCCGGCGGCAGGACTTTGGACAACTCGGGGTAGACCCGTTGGGGCATCATAGGGTCGCCGGGAATCTCTTTCTCGGCATCCAACCGGGTCCGCCGTTGCCGGGCCAGGCTCTCGGTGTTGGCTCGCCACTCAGGATTGGGACGGCCCTCCGGGAACTCCTCCCGCAAGGCTCGGAGTAACTGCTGGGCCACGGCCTTGGCGTCGCCCACCATGCCCACGGCAACCGGATAGTTGCGTCCGATCTCTTGAGGGTCGATATCCACCTGGACGATCTTCGTTTCCGGATTGACCACGTTGTAGTTCCAAGACGTGCTTCCCTGATTGATCCGGGTTCCCAAGGCCAGGATCACGTCGGCCTGGTTTATCGCCTCCGCAGCCTCGCCGGAACCCCGCCCGCCGGGTGGGCCGATATAGAGCCGGTGGTTGTTGGGCACGGCGTCGTTGTGGCCGTAGGAGGGGACCAGGGTCATATCCAGGAGTTCGGCCAGTTCGACCGCATCGTCGCTGGCCTCCGAATCTATGACACCGCCTCCCGCCAGCAGCAAAGGCCGCCGCGCCTGACTCAGTAGCGCGACCGCCTGTTGGATGGCTTGAGCATCTCCCTCGATGCGTCCGTTTACTGCCCGGTAAGTCTCCGGCGCTTGTATGTCGGTCTCCAGGCTCTTGCCGTCGATCAAGTCTCTGGGTATGTCGAGAAATACCGGTCCTTGCTTGCCGGAGAGGGCATGCCGGAAGGCATAATGGAGCATCTCCGGTATTCTTTCGGTCTGGTTCACTTGTAACGCCAGATTGGTGATGGGTTTGAACAGGCTCACCAGGTCGAATGCCTGGGCGCCGTCACGGTAGATGTACTCTTGGGCCGTATCTCCGGCGATGACAATCACCGGGGCCCGTCCTTTGTAGGCTAGGGAGATGCCGGTAAGCAGGTTGATGCTGCCGGGGCCCGACGTGGTGAGACAGGCCGCCGGTTTGCCGGAAGCCCGAGTATATCCGTAGGCCATGAAGGCCGCCCCTTCCTCGTGCCGGGTATCCAGGAACCTGATGTCGGCCCGCCCCGGCAATTCGGTGACGATGCTGTTGGTGGTTGTCCCCACCAGGCCGAAGATGTATTCCACACCTTCGGCTCGTAGACCTTCAATTATCGCTTGACCGGCTCTCATTAGCGCCATCGCTACCTCTTGAATAAATTGAAATTAGGCCGCCTGATACGTTGAGGCGATTTTCTCCGGGATTGTAGCACACGGCTGATTGAGGATGGCCTCTAGTGGCCAGGACAACCGGGTTTGGTGAGGCGCCGGGAATTGCCAGTTATATAGCAAGACGGGCATTCATAAAGAGGAAGACAGGGCGGAATGGCGGTGGACGCTTACGCGGATCGACGGCGCAGATCTAGGTGATGGGTCAGGTGAGATATTCCTTGAACTGATTGGGTTTCCCGCATCCTTTGGCATTGCCGGCGCGGATGGTCCATTTATAGACGATGTTAGGCTCCAGGTCTATGGGAAGAATCATCGATGTTTCGGTTAGGTCTTCCTGCACGAAAACGAAGTCCTCTTTGCCATAGGGAGGCCGGCAGAGGTACAAACCTTAGCGAGTCGCCCCAGGCACGGCGTTCCAGCGAAAGGTGTGCCTGGTCTTCTGATCCGAACTCGGCGCGGGCACAGCCTGAACCTGACCACCCGCCGGACCACTAGGCTGGGGATTAACAGCGCCGGGTTGGGTGGGCGCCCGGTGCTGGGCGTCATTGAGGCGTCGTTCGGCAGAGGCTTGGGCGCTAACAATGAGTTCGTTGGCTTTAGCTTCGGCTACTAGAATAGCGCTGGCGATCTGTCGCTCTGATTGCGTTTTGGCGTCTTGTTTCAGGTCGCTGGCAAGCTTTTCCGCGGTTTGCACGATGAGCCGGGTCCGCTCTGTGGCGGCGGCGATGACTGTCTGTGCTTCATCGTCCGCTTGTTTCCGCCCTTCAGACTTGTGGCGTTCGGCTAGTTCTTGAGCTTCTTGAAGCGTTTACGTAGCCAACCGGTGCAGTGAGTCTAGGTGCTCCAGCCGTTCATCGGCTTCTTTGTGCCCGGAGATCATCTCTTCGACGAAGGCGGTAACGTCACCTTCGGACAATCCGGCCGGAACGAGGGCAAAATCCCTGCCCCATAAATTTCTCACGCTCTCAGAGATGATGGGACTCCTGGTGCGACTCAATTATCCGGTTGCCGCGGGCCTACTGGGTTCTTCCGCTCGAACTGGCCGGAGTGCCGGTCGAGGGACGGGGCTTTTTCTTATCGGCCGGCTGGGCGCCGTTGCCGGGAGTTATATCGGCAGGATCCGAACCAGGTCCGTAATCCTCTTTGGGTGTGACCTTTTGCAGCAACTCCCTCTCTAAAGTGGTCACTCCCGCGGCATTGTCCCTAGGAATGTTTTCTAAAGGCTGTTCGCCAAGTTCCTCCAGGGCGGGCAGCATGTTGTTGGCCGTTTCGATCACCGCGCGGCGGATGCCGTCGGCAACGTTCTGGCTCATTTGTTTAACGATGAACTCTCCACGCAGCCGGGCGTTAGATTCGATACTCTCCGCTCTAGCCTTGGACCCATTGATGATAGCCAAAGCGAGCTGATTGGCCCTAGCCAGTACGTCTTCGCCCTCAGTCTGGGCGTTCCCCACGATCTCTTGCACTTCTGACTCGGTGTTGCCAACGATCTCCTGGCGTTCGGTTTTCGCCAGACCTAAAATCTGATCTCTTTCCACCCGAGCCTTGGTGGACGCGTTTTCAATGATCGTTGCCCCTTCCTGTTCCGCCGCTTCCACTATTTTTCGGGCTTCTTCCGTGGTTTCTGCCAGGTAGTTATCGCGGATCGTGGCGCCTTCCGCTTCGCTCTGTTCTCTAGCCCGGTGGGTGATCTCTTGGGCCAGAGCCTCAGCCTGAAGAACGGTCCGCTCGGCCAGCTTCAGGAGCAGGGCTTGTTTGTCCTGTTCCTCAGAGGTCCGTTCCGGCTGTGGGCTGCCCCGGTATCCTTCCGAGTCTTGACCGTTGTCTGCCATCAGAGCACCGCTCCTTTACCGATTCGTTAACGTAAGCTGCAATACTGTCGAAAATAAGTTATGACAACCTACACCTAAACCGGCTATTACACCCATTAATGTGAGTGTGGTTTGCATTGCGTGGTGTGTCAACGTGCCGTGCGGTAGACCGGATAATAATGAGCTATCCGACCTGGTGTACCTATGTGGTAATCGCCTCGATTCCCCGGAAACTTGGCCGTATTATCTGCTGAAGGTGTGAATCTCTCGCACTCTGGCCGGTACAGGTAGAATCCCGCAGGATGTTGGAAATGACGCCAAAATGACGCCGGGTAGACGGGATCCGTTGAACATCAAGACTGACGGCCCAAAGGCGGGGTAGAAATCGGCGGCGCCGTTATGGAACCGGCCTCCCGTTGCGATATCCGGCGCGGCGTGCTCTATTGACGGCGGTGAACCGCACGACTTTGTGCATACTGGCCGATAGATCTATGCAACGCGATTAACACGGCCGGGTACTGGACAGTTGGGCGGGCGATGCGGGCATTGAGCAGTGGATCCGGGAGGCGCTAGGTGTGACGGCCGCAAGCCGGTCAAGTTGGACTGGTATGGGGAGGCCGAAGGAGTCTGTAACTATCTTGCAGCACTTCATGTACCAGCTTATCGGTCGCATCGGTCAACAATTCGTTTGGGGTCACCCCAAGCGCTTTGGCAATGATCACAATCTCAAAGTCCGAGATTTTCCGGTACCCGCCCTCAATCTTGGCCACGCCGGAACGGTCGACGGTCATTCCTTCCAATTGGAGGGCTCGGGCAAGCCTTTGTTGTGTCCACCCGGAGTCCATCTGCATACGGAGTTGTTTGATTCGACGCCCGGAGACGTTTAACAAAGGCAATTCCATGGTGCTTGACCGCAAAAAAGCTGATTCCGCCCATGTTAATACGGAATTATGTAATATTTGTTCCGAAATGGGAACATATTTGTGAAACCTCTATAACAGTTTTATGACAGTGCGCCGATCAGCGGCAATTATTGGGTTCTTGTAATTAAACGGGCGAACATCTTTGTTACACCTCACTGGACGCATTGGGCGCACTTTGACTGGGAGACACGCCGATCATGTAAAGCGGTCTTGGACTCGGGTCGGGGGTGACGATTCTGCCGGAGGTCCCCAGCTATGGCTGCCGAAAACGCCAGACGCGTGCTACGAGTGGACCCGGAGTCAGCCCGGTGTACGGAACCGTCTCCGCTGAGCTTGGATGCCCAGGTGTACGGAAGCGTCTCCGCTGAGCTTGGATGCCCAGGTGTACGGAAGCGTCTCCGCTGAGCTTGGATGCCCAGATGAAACTAAGATGTTAAGATAGCAGCAGGCTAGGGCAAAGCGGTGATGGGCGAATTTAAGGGTCGAGCAGAGTTAGGGGCCGGGGGAGAATCCCACTATGACCGATGATATGTTGATCCTCCATGAAAAACCCGACGTTCAATATATGATCGCCGGATGGAGGCGCCAGTGGTCGGATGGCGGCGAGATCTCAGGCGGTCTACCAAGGTACTTGATCGACAAGTTTGGCGCGCGGCGTATCGGCGAATTGGGCGCCGAAGTGTCCAAGATGTGCTACCCGTTTCAAGTGCCGGGCACCCACGATATCTATCGGCCCAGAGTTTCCTACAAGGACGGACTGCCCGTCAGCGAGATGCACCGCAGGAACTACTTTTACGACGCGGGAAACGGCCTGATCATTTATCTGGGCGAGGAGCCTTGGTTCCGGATCGATATCTACGGCAAGGCTTTCATTCAAGCGATACAAGAGTTGGGGATCCGCCAAACCGTGGTGGTCGAAGGATACAACGGAGCCGCCCCGCCGGACCTGGAAAGAAACGTTAGCTGTGTGTACAGTCAGCCATTCATGAAGGAAAATCTGGAGAAATTCGGCCTGAGATTTTCCAACTATGGTAGCCGTAGCCGAAGCGGCCCTACTATAGGAATGGCACTGATAACCATGGTGAACCAGCAACACTCCGATCTGGAGATATTCCGGCTGGGAGCCATGGCCCCCATGTACCCCTTCAACAACACAAATAACCAGCCGGTTGGCATCGCCAGAGACCATCGCGCCTACTACGACATAATGCGCAGGCTCAAGGTCATGTTCAATCTGGATATCGATCTGGCAGATCTGATCACCATGGCTGATACTGAGTGCCATGAATTGCAGGAAGCCCTGGAAAAGATCGGGTCGGACAACCCGAGAGCCAAAGAACTGATCGATCGGGCCAGATCGGATTATGTGGTTAGTCCTTTCGTGGAGCCCGCGGATTTGGACCCGGCCCTGGACAGAAGTCTTGAAGACATCATCCAGAACACGCCGGACGGCGACGTCTAAGGGCTTTTAGACCAAACCCTGGTCTATCGCCGCCTTTTCCAACTCCTCCCAACCCTCTTCAATACCCGGCACGAAAGATTTGCACGCCTCCGCGTCCAGTATGATTTTTCCCAGAGCGTCAGCGTAATCCACGGATAGGAGGGCCTGTTCGACTTCCCGGTACTGTCCCGGATCCATGTCACGTTGGGCGGTGAAGCAGCAGTGGCTATAGCCCTGACTGGTCCAAAAGGTGCGAAGGGCGTCTTGGGGTAATGAACCGTCTGCAGACATGGCGCGCAGGGTCCGCTGGGCTACTGCCCCGGCGTCGTATTCGCCCTTGAGCACACAGTCGATCACTTCCTTGTCCCCAGTCAGCCCGCTGGGCGTGCGGTCTTCGGAGAATGAAAACAGGGCCAGATCGTCCCTGGGATCAATACCGGTCTCTTTCAGAAAATGATAGGCCAACAACCCAGATTCAGTCGAAGACCTGCTGGCGAACGCGAACCGCTTTCCGTTTAAGTCTTCCACCGTGAGGATGTCGGATCCGTGGCGAGTAACGAAACAGGTCGAAACGTTCAAGTCCACGTCTCGCATGGCGATAACCTGGCAAGGTTCATCCAAGAGACGTTTAATCTTGACGTAACCCAAAGGGCCGTTCCAGGCCAGATCGATCTTCCCTCCCACGAAATCGTCAATCATGGCGTCGTAATCGGAATACAACACCCAGTCCATGTCGATACCTTCCCGCTTGAACATCTCTCCCAAACCCTGGAATGCGGTCAAGTGAGAAGCGGAAGCAACCCCGCCTAGTCTAAGCATAGGGCCTCCAGTTACGGTAGATTCCGAATATGGGTGCATTATAACCACCCTGGATTCAAGCCAGCAACCCGAGTAGGCTTCGCCGGTATCGCAAACTCAGAAAAGTGGGCGCCAAGCGCTGCCTTGGACCGTTCCCTGGGGCGCCAGTAAGAGCCCCTTCTCGTTGGGGGTGATTACAACGGATACACTGCTTAGCCCCAAGGGGATATCGGCGCCTGCTGGGACGTCCACCGTTATTGTGATGGGAAAGCTTACTATACCGCGCTCGGTCCTTGGTTTGTCCGAAATAAAGGTAACCGCGCTGGGAAATATATCGCCGGGGAGATTGTCTATGGTAACTTCGGCTCGATCCCCAGTGGAGATCAGATTGGCGTTAGTAGCGTCCACGAAACCCGCCACTTCCAGAATAGTGGGGTCAACTACCTCAATGATACGGGAGTCGTGGGTGACCTCGTCGTCGAGTTCCACGTTGACTAGGGAGATAACGCCGGCGAACGGCGACCTTAAGATTGCTCCTTCGTAATCTTCCAACGCGTCTTTGGCGACCTCTTGAGACAAGGCGACGTTCGCTTTTAGTAGGTCAACCTCCATGGGCAAGCGTTCTTGGACCGCCATTAGGAGCGTTACGGCATCGTTATACGCGGCCTTGGCGACTGCCGCCAGCGATCTGAGCCGCTGGGTTTCCAAAGGATCAATGTCCTTGGTCAGTTCTACCAGGTCTTCCACCGCTTCTTGCCACGCTGCCCGGGCCCAGAGCATATCCCGCTGTCGAACGGACAGTTCCAGAGGATCGGGGCCTTCTTGCAAGTCAGCCAGGTCCTTATCCGCTTTTTTCAGATCGGCGGTGGCATTCGCGAATTGAGCTGCCTTTAAGGAAACCTGAAGCGGGTCGGTTCCGGCGGCCAGAGCCCGCAGGGCATGCTCCTCTGGAGTAAGGTCGGCGGTAGCGTCTACCATGCCCGAACTGACGACACTCCGGATTGCGGCCTTTGCTTTGGCCTGTATGTCTGCCAGAGTTTCGTCCGTGGTATTTCGTTCAGCTTGAGCAACCTTTACGGCGGCTTTAAGTTGCTCCAGTACCAACGGGTCCGCCCCTTGTTCGAATTCATTCAGGTCTTGGGCGCTCTTATCCAGGATTGCGGAGGCAAGGTCCACCGCGGATCGGAGCCTGTTGCGCTCTAAGGGGTCCGAACCTTCGCCCAGTTGATCCAATTCTTCCTGTTTAACGTCGGCTTTAGCCTGGGCTACTTCCCAGGCGGCCAGCAATTGCCGCTGATTTAGGACCTCTAGGTCGGTCTCCAAATCCAACTGGGCCTGCAGGGCGGTGTCCAGCTTGGCCTGAGCTAGTTCCACCGCGGCTACCAGCTTTTGAAGGTCCCGAGGGTCGGGACTGGGCTCAAGTTCGGCCAAGTCATCCCTTGCCTTGTCCAGATTGGCGAAGGCCAGCGCCGCGGCCGACCTGAGACTGGTCAACTCATCCGCTGTGTCCTCATTGTAGGGTTTAGTTACACCGATCTTGTAGATCAACCTAGCGGCAGTGGCCTCCGCCTCTGTCAGGGCCACGACCGCCTTGGCCTCGGCTTGGCGGGCCTTGGCCAATTCTTTGCCGTATTCCAAGCTGAGGTTGTCCCGGGCTTCCTGGGCATCGGCTAGAGCAACCTCAGCTTTGGCCGTCGCCTGCCGGGCATCCGCCAAGTTTTTCAGGCGCGCACGGTCGAAGTTGGTGAGGTTTCGCGTAGCCTTGTCCAACACCACCTCGGCCGCGGCCTTTGCTTCTCGGGCGGTGGCTCGTATTTGGGCTTGGACCAGGTCGAATTTGGCCAAGGCGTCCTTGGCCTCGTCCAGGCTGATGTCGGCCTTGGCATGGGCCTGCCGGGCCTTAGCCAGATCCTGATTGTGATCCAACAGATACTCCGCAAGAGCTTCTTGAGCGTCGTCCAAAGCGATCTTTGCTGCTGAATCTAGTTGGATGGCCTGGCTTATCGTCTCGGCATGATTCAGACCCAGGTCGGCCAACCCGTCTCGCGCCAGGTCCCAAGCCACTTCCGCCGATGCTCGGTCTTGCTGAGCCTGGCTAAATCTTTGGGAATGATCCCGGTCCAGGTCGGCCAGCGAGTCTTCGGCGTCATCCAAGGCAAGCCGGGTGTCCGCTACCACCTGCTGGGCTCGGGCGACATCTACGGCCTCCGGCTGCAGATGATTGGTTAAGTCCTCCCGAGCGTCGTCCAGGGCGACTTCGGCTGTGGCCGCCGTGGCTTGCGCTTGGGCAAGAGTCACCGGACTGGAGACCGCCAGGGAGTCTAATTCCGCCCGAGCGGTAATCACCCCAACCTCCCCGGAAAACATCGCCTTTTCCAAGTCCGCCAGCGTGACGGCGTCCAATCTGGCCAGTATCTGGCCCTTTTCCACTTTGTCACCTTCTCTAACCAACACACTCCCCACTGCCCCACCGGATTCGAAGGTCATAGCCAACCGCCGGGGGAAGTGTAGCCTGCCGTCGATGGTGATCTCGCCCGCCAGGTTGCCGATCAGCGAAGTTTCTTGGCCTGGACTTGATCGAATGTCCGGTCCGGAAGCTGGCGCCAGGCTGAGTAAGACGGCCGGGCCGGCCACCACCAGCAAGAAAAGAGCAGCCAGGCCAGGAATCAACCAGATCTTTGGGACACCTTTGATCTTTAATGTTGCGCGCACGGTATGTAACTCCCGGTAGGTAGATTGGTTTTCTCCAATGCCGTCTTCGATCCGGTCGATCTCCGCCGGAGTAGCATCGGGTTTATTTCTTCGATCGTCTTAGTGTGATCCGCCTCACGACATCCTGGGGTCCGGTCTATCGGCTACACCGATGACCGATCCCAAATACTGGGCAAACCTGGGTACATCGACATGCACGATGGTGTAAATCACCGGTATAACGACCAGCGTCAGGAAGGTAGAGCTGATCAACCCGCCTATGACCACCGTGGCCAACTCCGCGCCGATGATGACCCCTTCACCTGAGGCGAAGGAAGCCATCGGCAACAGGGCAAATGTGGTGGTGAAGGCCGTCATGAGAATCGGACGCATGCGGACTTGGCTACCTTCCACCAGGGCCTCGAACACCGTGCGCCCCTGTTCCCTCAACTGTTCAACAAAAACGATCAAGACTATGGCGTTGGTCACGACCACACCTATCAGCAACAAGAACCCCATGAGGGCCGACAGGCTGAGGGTGCGGCCGGTCAGGGCCAAAGCTATCAGGGCACCCACCGTAGCCAAGGGAAGACTGATCACGATGATCAAAGGATTCCTCAGAGAGCCCAGAGTGGCCACCATGACCAGATAGACCAAAACGATCCCTATGGCCATGGCGGTAAATACGTCTTCAAAACCTTCGGCGATCTGCGAGAAGATCCCCCCGGTTTTGACCTGAACCGAAGGCGGTATGTCCAAAGAATCTATCTTGGCTTGAAGGGTGATACCGACGGCCCGGGTGTCCTCGCCAACGATGCCCCCGGTAATGCTGGCGGAACGTTCACCGTCGAAGCGGCTGATAGAAACCGGTCCTTTCTCCAAAGCGATATCGCTTAGGGTCCCTAGTTTTTCTATACCGAACGGTCCTTCGATGTTCAGCGACTTCAGCTTGTTGATGTCGTTTACATCATCTGGATCTCCCTTGACCACTATGTCGATGGTCTCGCCTTCTAGTTCGATCTCAGATACCGTTTCTCCAACGGTGTACCGGGCAACTTGAAGGGCCACTTCCCTGGTGGTGAGGCCAAACTCGGCAGCGCGCCGCGGATCGATGTTTATAACCACTTCATCCCGAGCCTCGCTGATATCGCTGGTTAGGTTGATGATTCCGTCCAAACTGCCCAGTTCGGCCTCAAGTTGATTCGCGACCTCCGCGATGGCGGTAAAATTGCTCCCGGTGATGTTTATTTCCAAGGCATCGGTGGGCGGGCCATTCTCGATCTCCTTGACCGTGATTGTTACATCTTCGGTTTTTGGAAGCTTGGCTCGGACCACGTCGCCGATGTCGCTGCGTACATCGTCCTCCATGGCTATGATGAATCCCGCACGATGAAAACCGCCACCGCCCGCCGCCGGACCAAATTCGTCCGAAGACGCACCCAGGCTGACTTGATAAGCCTTAACCTCGCCCTGGTCTTTAAGTTCAGCCAGTACACTCTCAACCCGGAGAACTTCTTCGAAGGTACGCTTTACCGAGGTGCCATTGGGCAGCTCGACGTCGAGCGTGAGAAACTGGGGCGCGCCGGACGGGAACAGGGTCACTGGGATAACGAAGAGGAGCCCTAGGCTGGCAGTGACCGTGCCCACGGCGATCAATATGGTTGCCAGTTTGTGCCGCAGCGACCATATCAATGCCGGTATGTATAAACGTTGCATCCAGGAATCCAATCCGGTAGGGGCCGAATCTGGGCCGATGTTACTGGGCACGTCTCCTTGGCGAAGGAAGATCGCTCCCAACACAGGTACAGCCGTTAACGCCACTATGGTGGAGCCAACCAAAGCGAAGCTGACCGCCATGGCGAAAGGGGAAAAGAAGGAGCCGACCAACCCCTGAATAAACGCCAAAGGGATGAACACCACCACGGTGGTTAGCGTGGAGGAAACTATGGCGGCTCCCACTTCTCTGGTGCCTTCGATCGTTGCTTGTAGCCGGTCTTCTCCCGCCTGGATGTGGCGGAACATGTTTTCCAGCACGACGATGCTGTCGTCTACCACCCGGCCCACGGCGATGGCGAGCCCGGCTAGAGTCATGAAGTTTAGCGTTAGCCCGGCGAGACCCATCAAGAGGATGCCGGATAGGATGCTCAGAGGGATGGAGAGTCCGATGATTAAAGTCGGCCGGAGGGTGAGCACCACGCCCTTCATGATCGTAGGCCGGAGGTTGAGAAGGAAGACAAACACCATGGCAACGGCGAAGACCAACCCCAAAAATCCCTCTTGAACCAGGGAGCTGAGCTGGGATTGGATCTCCGGCCCGTCATTGGTCAAGATGATTATCTCAACGTCAGGGGGCAGGCCCTCTAGTTGATCCATGGCTTCCACCACCTGGGCCGTGACTTCCACTGTATTGGCGTCTGGCTCCTTGGTGACGGTGATGCTAAGACTGGGTTTGCCGTTGGTCCGGGATATCCTGGTGGCTTTCTCGGTGCCGAGTCTCACTTCGGCGACGTCCGACAGAAGAATCGGTCGTTGATCGCGTCTTCCGCCGGGGACGAACTCTAAACCAACAACCAGGTTGCGGACTTCATCCAGAGAATTTAGCTCATGGGAGGTACGAACTGGGAAGGTTCTGCTCCCGTCGTCGATGCCCCCAGCCGGGAAGCTGAGGTTGTTTTCCCGGATAGATTTGGACACTTGGGAAACCGAGAGTCCTAAGTCCTTCAGTTTGTCCGTGTCCACGGTAACGAGCACCTGCTCGTACGAACCGCCGATGACGTTGACCTCGAAGACGCCTGGAACTCGCTCGATGGAGGGTAGTACCAGGTCGTCTAGTATTCGCTGCAGCGACGGAATGTCCCGGTCGCCAAGAACGCTGAGTTGGATAACCGGGAAAACGTCGTTGGCGATGCGGCTGACCAGAGGATCTTCGACTCCATCCGGGAAGCGGATACCGTTGAGATTGCTGACGATGGTCCGTTCCGCCTCTACGATGTCCTCGCCGAACTCAAACGTAGCGATAACCAGGGACATGTTTTCTGAAGAGACGGACCGAATATCATCGAGGCCGCTAATACCGTCGATCGCTTCCTCGATAGGATCGGTGACATCCCGCACCACGGCGTCGGGGTTGGCCGATGGATAGATAGTGAGGATAGTTATGTTGGGGAACTCAATCTGGGGGAAGAGTTCACGTTCCAGGCGTCCGTAAACGATGACTCCTCCCACCAACAGCAGGATTATCAACATGATCGTTACGGAGCGGCGCCTTAGAGCGATTCCAGTGAGAAAACTCAATTCTAAAGCTCCTTGGATGTTGGTGCGGTCCCACCGCCCCAGTTGCTCTTCGGCTTAGATATTTAGACCTGCTGATTCATGGTTCTATCCGAAAATAGGACTATGTTTCATCGGCAATGGTCCCGGTTTTCCTCATCCTCTTCGGCCAGCCAAACTTGCGGCTCGAGGAGAGTGCCTAGGGGTCAGGGCTTTCTTGGGCACGTTGGCCGGCCAGACAAAGCAATTCCATGGCTTCCACCACCCTGCGCAGCTCTTCAATGGTTAGATAATCCGCCATCTTAGCGATTCTCATCCGGTTGATCCGCCATAGGCGCTCCATCTCTTCTCTTCCAGTTCCGGTTAGCTGGCAGGCGACTACCCGGCGGTCATCTTTGTCTGGCACCCGCACGACCAGATCCTTGTCGACCAAACGGTCGATCATGCTGGTGGCCGCGGATTGGCTGCTGTTAAGCCGCCAAGCGATGACCCCCATGCGCTGGGGTCCTTGGCTGAGAAGCGCCATGGTGTGTAGCTGGGGCATCGTAAGCTCCAACTCGGTCCATCCCTCGGTCGACTCGGACCGGCATTGGGCGTACATCCGCTGCACCAGATCGCCCATCTCTTCGACCAGCGCTTCCTTACCGGCGTCCGTGCCACCAACGTCGTCAATTGTGTTCATTCATTCACTCTAATGATTCGTATTGACTAAATCATTATAGTTAGTCGAATAATCCTTGTCAATAAACATAAAATTGGACCTCCTATTGGAGGCCCAATCTTCGATACCATTGGATCGGAAGCGTGCCGTGATCGCAGCTCAACTCCCGGTGTAGTCTTGCGATACTAGCCGGTGAACTTGGGCATGACCTCTTTGCCGAACCACTCCAGTTGTTCCAGGATCACCTTTTGAGGCGTTCCGATCACCGACCCTACATTGATGGATTCAAGGCCGGGATACCGCTCTTGCACATCCTGAATCTTCTCGATGATCGACTCCGGCGGACCGCACAACCAGGCTCCGGATTCCACGGCCTGTTCCAGGGTAGGCAAGCCAGCGGAGCGGGCTTTTGACGGGTCACCTAGGTCGGAGATCTGCTGGCTGGTTAATCCCCGGACAAAACCCAATGGGGCGAACATTTTCATGTTTTCTTCGAAGTAGAGAGTGGCCTCCTTGATCGCCTGCTCCTCGGTATCGGCTAGGTGAATGGTATACCCAATGGTTAGATCGCCGCCCAATTCGGTTTCCCGTCCTGCTTGGGCTAAAGTGTCCCGCCACTGTTCCATAACCCGATCCGTTGTACCGCCGGAGGCGGCGCCCCCTCCGATGATGCCTTTGATGCCGTATTTGACCATGAAATCCATCGCTCTCTGGCTGGCGCTGACCACCGGCTGCCAGCACTCCACGGGCAAGGTCCGGGGTCTGGGTACCAAGGTGATCTCCTTTAGGTCGTAGCCTCGATAGGGCACCTCCGGAGGTATGTTGTAATGCTCACCATGGTGGGAGAACGACCGTTCGTTGAAGGCTTTGAATAGTACCTCGGTTTGCTCCTCGAACAACTCGCGGTTGGCGTCGTTGTCGATGGCGGTGCTGGGGTTGCCGAAGGTTTCCACCTCCCGGGAGTGGTAGCCCCGCCCGATGCCGAACACCACCCGGCCCTTGGTCAAGTGGTCGGCCATGGCGAAGTCTTCAGCCAGCCGCAGTGGGTGCCACATGGGATTGACGTTGAAGCCGCAACCGAATTTGAGGTTCTTGGTCAAGTGGGCCAGATGGACGAAGAGCAGCAGCAAGTTGGGGATACACTCGTATCCTTCCCGTTGAAAATGGTGTTCAGCGGCCCAGAACGTGTCGTAGCCCAGCCGTTCCATCGCCAGAACGATGGCTTCGGATTTGTCGAATACCGACGCTAGGTGGTCGTCAGAAAGCCACCGGTCATTGACAGGTGTTCCGTCCAACCCCAAGTTGTCCAGGTCAACGTGACCGGCGTACAGGCTGCCGAACTTGGTTATCATTCCATCTCTCCTTACGTTATGCCGGTCCGGATCCCGCAGACGATCTCTGTTCACTTCCCATGGCCGGACTTCGATTGGCGTTTCTAATCAGCGCTGTTAATCCATTTTAGACGGGCGCTATCCTCTGTCAACCCGATATACTCCGGTTATGGCGCCGGAGGTCTTACGAGATGGACCCAATCGATGAGAGAAACGGGCCTGAAACCCCGGCTCACTCGATGACCCGTATCCAGAATCGGCTGGATGCATTAAAATAGGGATTGGCGTTCGGCACTGGTGTTTAATGAAGATCGATTTACATAAACCGGAAACAACCTGCATATTCTGGTGATATTTGGTAAGTGACCCTCTGGTAAAATGTTTCTGGAAAGTTGTGCCGGTGGTGGTTGAGCACGGGATAGTTAGAATCCCGGTTGGGTGGTAATGTGCGAGCCTCGAAGCAAGTCAACAAAATACTCATCGTTGACGACGAGTCGAGTTCGGCGATCTTGATGGCCGTGCGCCGCAGATTGGAAGAGGAAGGCTGGGTACCCTCCGTGGTTCATCCTGAGTCGGGCTGGTCTTTAGGCGAAGAATTCGAGGCCGCCACTCTGTATGCGATCGAGGAAGAACACCCTGACGGTGTTCTCCTTGATGTTCGATTTGGAGAGGACCGGGACGACCGGTTCAAGGGCTTGGAGATTCTTCAGAAGATCGTTAAGAGCTACCCCAAGCTGCCCATCCTGATGTTCACTCAATACGCCCAGGGACCCGACCGGGACACGGCGGCCCGGGGAGCGCTGCTTTGGGACGCCCCCGTTGATTTCATCGACAAACTGGCAAGTCCGGAGGAAGTCGTGCTGCGGCTGCGCCGCTTGATCGGCACGGCGCCGGAAAGGATCCCCGTGGGAAACCGGATCCTGGTAGATGTGGAGACTGCGATGGTCTACACGAAGGATGGCGAGGACCTTATACCGGTATCCGAGATCCAAGGCATGAAGTTTGAGATTCTGCGTGAGTTGGCGGCCGCATGGTACCGGAGCCCTGGTGAGATGGTCCCCTTCGGTAAACTGGAGCGTTATTCCGAGGGCGACGACCCCCGGGCATCCTTGCGAGTTAGGATACGGGAAATAAAAGATGTACTGGGCGTTGCGTTAGGCGTTAGATTCGCTGCCGGGGAGCTTATCATCAATGTCCGCGACCGAGGGTACCGCCTGCTGCCTCCCCGAGGATAGCCGTGTTTCTAATTGGTCTGGATCACAGATGGGCCGGAATTCAGAACAGGCTTAAGACCGCCGGTGGCATCGTTTTCCTTTTGGGGATTTTAAGCCTTATCCTGGCGCCTTTCGTTGGGAGTTTGGCCTTTGACAATCTATGGAGTGTCGAGCCGTTAACCTACATCGGTGCGGTGCTGGCGGCCGTTGGCCTAGGCGTCGTCTCGATTTCCTACACCGTGAACAGCGTGATGAACAAAAGCCGTGGCGTTGAAGCCGGTAACAACAACGGTTTCCACGATTGGAGTGAGGTTACCCAGAGGTATTTCGATCTCTTTGACCATGACCTAGGCCGGCCCATAAGAAGGATCTCCGGAAAAGAACGGGAATTGCGGGCGGTGCTGAAGTTCGCCGGAGCAGAAACCGACCCTAACGTACAGGAATTACTCGACGAGATAGAGATGCAGACCCCCAATTTCCGCCTGATGTTGTCCAATATTCAGGTATTGGTGCAATTGGAGGGTCCCGATAGATCGACCCGTCCCCAGGCGGTTGAGCCTTCGGAGTTGATACGTAAGATAGTTGACCGTTACACTTTGGTTGCCGAGCAATCCGACAAAGAGATCTCCTGGTGGGCGGAGCCTTCCGAGTTCGGCCTCGTATATTCAGACGGATCTGCGATCGAACATATCGTGACCAACTTGGTTGATAACGCGGTGCGATTCGCGGATAGCCATATCGAAGTTACCCTGAGTAAGAACGATACGCACTTCATGATTCGGGTTTGGGACGACGGGCCGGGTATCCCCAGCCAATACGCCCGACATATCTTCGACCACGGTTGGACGCCTGAAGTTGCCAGGAGAGAGGAAAAATCCAGTTCCGGGTTGGGTTTGTTCATTGCCCAGACGCTGGCAAGCCATTGGGATGGCGGCCTTACCCTGGAAAGCGTTGCCGGTTCTGATGAAAACCACCATACTTCGTTTATTCTTGAGATGCCCATGAATCCAGAGGAGTAGCGCCCGGTTACTGAGGCTGGAATACTTGGCGGTGGGGAAGGGTCCATTAGGGGAGACAGCTTGGTGAAGCGAGCCGGGATATGGTTGTGTTTCCTTTTGGCCGGAATGATAATGATGCTGACAGGCTGTTTTCAGACGGTACCGCGGACGCCCGTTAACCCGGTCACCGTTCCACCCACGGTCAGCAACGCAGTTTCGACGCGCATCCCAACGGCGACGCCGGTAGTCGCACCCTCGTTTACACCGGTTCCTGAAGTAACCAGCGTCCCGGAATCGCCGACCCCAACGCCCCAGTCTCCTACTGCCACGCCGAAGCCCGCCCCCTCTCCGGCTCCAACGATCTCGCCCGTGCCTCCTCCCACGCTCTCCCCTACGGTGACGCCGCCGCCAACTCAGGGTCCTATACCCGAATTGTTCCTTGAAGTGTATGAACCGACGGATGGAATCGAGGTATCGAGCGACGCTGTGATCGTACGAGGAATCACGGAATCCGGCGCGGCGGTTACCATCAATGACGTTCCCGCTATTTTGGAACAGAATGGCGAACAAGGGGCGGCGTTCCGGGGATCGGCAACGCTTGTGCCCGGAGACAACGAAATAACCGTGGTGGCTTCCGATAACCTGGGGAACCAATCGACCCGGATACTCACCGTGAGGTCCATCGCGCCGCCACCGCTGCCGTTCTTGCTGGTGATTACCGAGCCCCGTGACCAGAGCATCGTTTCCACGGGCATCATTCGGCTTTCAGGGCGCACCGGGCCGGAAGCGGTGGTTAGCGTTAACGGCGCCTCCTCGGCCATCGATCTCGTGGGCAACTTCTCAACTTTGGTGGCGCTGGAACCCGGACCCAACATCATCGACGTAGTATCTACCAACAGCGATGGTCAGGTGATGAGTGCGGTGACGGCGGTTATTTACCGGCCTTAATGTGGAGGATCCGAAGGTAGGACATGGGTATTAGCGTGTTAAAACTCGGCGGGATAGCGGTTTGCCTGCTTTTGATATGGGCCACGGTTGCTCTGAATCCTCTAGGGATTCGAACCGCCGCGGCACAGTCGCAGACGCCCGACACCACACCGCCTCAGTTGGCTCTTCCGGGGAGCATCACCGTGGAGTCAATCAGCAGACAGGGCGTTGCCGTGACGTATGTGGCCACGGCTAGAGACGTATCTGACCCCGATCCGCCTTTGGTTTGCAACCCGGCGTCGGGCACGGTATTCCCCCTTGGGACGACGACGGTGTCCTGCACTGCTACCGATGCGGCCGGAAATTCCAGCAGCGGTAGCTTCCCGGTTACGGTGCGGGACATCACTCCGCCCACTCTCACTCTTCCGGCCAGTTTCAAGACCGAGGCCAGCAGCAGATTAGGGGCGCTGGTGATCTACGCGAATAGCGCGTCAGATACGGTTGACCCGGGACCGGTGGTGGTGTGCGACCCGCTTTCCGGCTCAGTGTTCCCGTTGGGCGCAACCATCGTCAGTTGCACCGGCATCGACGCTTCCGGAAACGTCGCGGGTGAGCACTTCGTGGTGACCGTGGAGGACACTTCCATGCCCACGATCTTGGGCCGTGTGTCCCCATCTCCCAACGCCAACGGATGGAACAACACCGACGTGGCGGTTACTTTCACCTGCTCCGACATCGCCTCTAAAATCGTAACCTGCGAAGGGGATTCAACCTTAGTCCGGGAAGGAAACCGCCAAAGCGTTGGGGGTATCGCGATAGACAGCGCGGGCAACATCGCTACCGCGACGTTGACGGGGATAAACATCGACAAAACTCCCCCGATCGTGGTCATAAAATCGCCGGCCCAGGGTGCTGAATTTCTGTTGTCAGAGCCGGTGCTGACCGCTTGGGAAGTCAGAGACACCCTGTCAGGAGTCGATAAAGCTACCGGCACCACTCAGACTGGATTATCTGTCGACACAAGCAGCCTCGGCCCCCATGAATTTTCCATCACTGCGATTGATCGCGCCGGGAACTCGACCACGGCCTCCCTTTCATACACTGTTGTTTCCCCCTTCGCCGATTTCGTTATTCACAATGCGGAAGTGGCACTTGAGGGTGGGTCTCCTAGGGACGAGTTTTTGGTGGAGGGCACTTTCAGGACCGGCGGTTTTAGCAATGGAATCAATATGCCAAATGAAGCTATCACCGTAAGATTCGACGGGTTTACCCAAACCATTCCAGCGGCATCCTTTGTCCGAGAATCCAACGATCTAGGCTTTAAATATGATGGGGCATCCGGTGGCATCACCAGATTTATTGTTCGGGACGATGGACAATTTTTGGTCAAAGCGGAAATGCTGAAATTGCCCGGAGTCGGCTTGAGTTCGCCGGTTCGATTTTCCTTACGCATCGGTGATGATGTCGGACAAACGGACATCGGATTGGGAGTAATAGGACCATACCGTTTGGAGAGGCGCCAGACCCGGGACTTCTTTGGTACCGTGGTGTCTGCTGGTGAGGGAATCCTGACGGCCAAGACCAACGCCGGCATCGTCAGCGTCGCGGTTACCCCTGCCACCAGCATAAGGATGTCCCACAAGCCCGAAGCGGGATTATCTGACCTTATCGCCGGCGACTTGGTGGCGGTATCCCTGGTGGAACAGGACGGGGAATTTTTCGCCGATAAGATAGTCCGCGTTCCAGCTAAGACCAGAAACAAGCATGTGCCAGGTGAGGTTGTTGCTATCACCGATACTCACATAACCGTTGCGTCAACGGTGCCGGAAGCAGCGCCCGTGATCTTCCGGAGGGCCCAGAATACGCCGGTGCGATTTCATCGCGGCGAATCTGAGATCGGTGTCGGCGCTTTCGTAATAATTGGGGCAGTTCGCGATCCGCTCACCGGACTGCTTTCCACTGAAGCGAAAGAGATCAACGTGATTCCTAGGAAAGAATCGACCGGGAAAGCAGTCGACGGCGATCCGGCCGACGGTCTCAACCCCTTCAACCAGGCCAAAATCGTTGGGGTGCTTGAGGGTATAGACAAGGACGGGAATTGGATCGTGAATGGAATCCCGATAGCTATAGGCCCATTGACCCAGCTTGACGAAGGATTGACGGTGGGGCAAACCATTAAGGTTCATGCTGAGCTTATGCCTGGCGGCCGCCTGTTGGCGCGCCGGGCGGGAAAAACGGCCATGGGTTCAGAGGCCATTGGAGAAACCAAACTGGAAGGAGTTTTTGAAGGCATCGATGAGATGACCGGTGACTGGATTATCAGCGGGTTGAACATCAGGGTGGGGGTCACCGCCGACACAGATGGCTTTCCGTCGTTAGGGCAGACGATCAAGGTCTTAGCTCGGCTTGGAGACGGCGGTTCCATCTTAGTGAGGGAGATTGAAAATAGGCTCGATTCGGAATACACCGAAGCGGGTAACTCCGTGTTGAAGTTGCAAAGCGCGTTCTTAGGGGTCGATAGCCAAGGAAATTGGGAGGTCAACGGAGTAAAGTTTGCCGTTGACCGGTCCACCCGCTTAGAAGGCAGTCCAACTCTGAGACGGACCATCGCAGTAGAAGCCATCCGTCAGGAAGATGGTTCTCTATTGGCCCGAAGTATCTCAGGTGAGACGCCGGTTGGACGGCTGTCAGGGAACCGGGCCGAATTAACGGGCGTTATCGAGGAAGTGCTGGACAATGGATCGCTGGTGATTCAAGGGGTCACGATCGCGCGGGGCATCCTGACTGAGTCAGAGGGAGACATTCAGACCGGTGACTTCGTCGAAGTGGAAATACTGATTCAAAGGGGTGGCTCACTATTGGCGATGGGAGTTGTATTAAAGGACGAGTCGGCGCTACGCGATTATCCGGGTTCTAGCCCAGTAGACATGCAAGGGATATTGGACCGGGTAGATCCGGACGGCACATTGACCGTTAACGGCATCGCAATTACCGTCGGCCCGTTATCCCAAGTCAAGGGAAGCCTGATCTCCGGCGCCGGCGTCAGCGTGGAAGGCTTGTTTGCTCCGGACGGTTCTATAATGGCGCGAGAGCTAAGAATACGGGGAAGGCGAGCTGCCCTCGGCGGGGTGCAAGCCACCATACAAGGGTTGGTGGAAGAGGTGATACGGAACCGGTCAGGAAATGCGCGTGCCATCGTGATTGATGGCGTGGCGATAAACTTGGAAACTCTTACCCAGGTCAAAAGCGGTCTGGACAATGGGACCCCCGTGTTGGTCAGGGCATTCATCGTCGATGGCGAGTTCGTGGCCCGGGAGATCGAGGATATTGACACCTCCGAGGACCCGCCGACGATGGGCCGGTTCGTGATTAAAGGTTCCATAGACGACATCGATCATGACGATCAAGGCCAGCCCGAAATACTGAAGTTGAACGGACGTGATTTCGTAGTAAGCTCCATGGCCATCACCGGTGAAGCTCCGGTCGAGGGGAGCGCCGTGGAGATACAAGGCGATATCGATGATGGCGTTCTCCTCGCCACAAATATCGAGTCTGAACGGGAATCAACCGAGAATCAGGGACGGATCGAGTTCGATGTTCAAGGAGCCATAACATCGATCATAAACGATGAAAATGGCAACGTCGCCGGATTCGCGGTGGATGGCAACAGACTTTCCCTACGGACGCTTACCCTGTTTGATGGAATTTTGGAAAGAGGCATGGTTGTGCAAGTAGCCGGGATAGTCAGTGAAGGTCAGCTCCTGGCCAGCAGAATCAAGCAGATAGAGGAATCGCCCTAGAGAAGTGCCTGCAACATCCCTTGACAGGGAATTGGGAAAATTTTACACTCGAAGCAGCGAATAGACTTTGTCCTACTCGCGATAAACGGCCCGGTGGTGTAGTTGGTTTAACATACGGCCCTGTCAAGGCTGAGATCGTCGGTTCGAGTCCGATCCGGGTCGCCAAAATTAGGCACGGAAAAAGCCCCTGGGACAACCCCAGGGGCTTTTTTATTGCCAATAATATGGCAGGCCAAAATGGGAGCGCGGCGGCGGTTATGGAGACCAGGCCGGGTTTTTATCGGCGGTTTCGTTGAATGTTAGGCGGGTCTGGCCGGATCCGTTGGCGTTCATCGCGTAGATTTCGAAGTTCCCGTCGCGGTCGGTATGGAAGGCGATGCGGGCACCATCAGCAGACCAGGCCGGACTCTCATCAAAATATTCGTTGAAGGTGAGTCGATTTAGATTGGAGCCGTCGGTGTCCATGGCGTAAATTTCCCAGCCTCCGCTGTAGGTCTGGAAAAGTATGCGGCTGGCCCCGGGGGACCAGGCTGGGGAATAGGATGGGACGTAATCAGAATCCCCGGGTCTAAGGCGGGTCTCGTTGGACCCGTCGGCGTCCATGGAATATATGTTCCATTGTCCGTTGCGGAGGGCGTAAAAGGCGATGCGGAAGCCGTCGGGAGACCAGGATGCTGGGGCGAAATCAACAGAGTTGTTGAAGGTGATTCGGGTTTGGTTGGAGCCATCAGCATTCATGGTATAGATTTCGTAGTTCACTTCGCGGTTGGAATTGAAGCTAATGAGAGCGCCGTCGGGGGACCAGGTTGGGAACTGGTCAACAGATTCGCTGAAGGTGAGGCGGGTCTGGCTGGAACCGTCGGCGTTCATGGTGTAGACTTCCCAGTTTCCATCGCGATTGGAGTGGAAGGCGATGCGGGCGCCGTCGGGAGACCAGGTTGGACTCTCATCAGAAAAGTCGTTGGAGGTGAGTCGGGTCTGCTTGGAAGAGGGGCCGGCGTCCATGGTGTATATCTCCCAGTTCCCGTCGCGGAAGGACTGGAAGGCAATGCGGGCGACGGTGGATGACCAAGACGGGGCTGAATCAATAGCCGCGTTGAACGTGACGCGAGTCGGGTCGGATCCGTCAGCGTTCATCGTGTAAATTTGGGAGTTCCCGGCTCGTATGGTTTGGAAGACGATGCGGGTGCCGTCAGGGGACCAAGCCGGGGATGAATCCTCAACGCCGTTGAGGGTGAGGCGGATTTGATTGGAGCAGTCGGCGTTCATGATATAAATTTTCGAGTCATCGAAGCGGCCCCTAGAAAAGACGATGCGGGTACCGTTGGGAGACCAAGCTGGGTCCTTATCGGAAGAGTCATTGGAGGTGAGGCTGGTCTGGTTGGAGCCATCCGTGTTCATCGTGAAGATGCCATAGCTTTGATCGCGGAAGGAGTAAAAGGCGATGCGTGTGCTGTCGGGCGACCAGGCTAAGCCGTAATTTGTCTCTCGGAAGGTGAGAAGAGTTTGGTTAGAACCGTCGGCGTTCATGATGTAGATATCGCTATACCCGCGGCGACCGGAAGTAAAGGCGATCAGGTCGCCGTTGGGAGACCAGATCGGACTGATGTCGCCAGCGCCGTCGGAGGTGAGGCGAGTCTGGTTGGACCCGTCGGCGTTCATGGTATAGATTTCGTTGTTGCCGTCGCGGCGGGAGGAAAAGGCGATGAGGGCGCCGTCGGAGGACCAGGCTGGGCTGTAATCACCATCCTCGTTGAAGGTGAGTCGGGTCTGGTTGGAGCCATCCGCGTTCATGGTATAGATTTGGTTCGACCCGTCGCGGTCTGAAGCGAAGACGATCCTGTCAGTCGCACGGGTCGGTGGGGCAACCGGCTCAGGGGTGGGAGTGGCGATGGGTGAGGGCGTTGAAGTAGGAGTGGGAGCGGCGGTAGGTACGGGCGTTGGGCTGAGCGTTGGGCTAGGCGTGCGAGTAGGCATGGGTGTGGCGGTGGTGCGGGCGCCGAAGTAGGCTTGGCCGTGGGAACTGGCGTGGCTGCCGGCGGAGGGACAGGAGTAGCGGTAGGAGCTAGTGGCGCTGCTACCCCGGGAGTCGACTTGGGCACCGGTGCGGCAGTAGCAGCCGGTACCGGCGTGCTCGTGGCTGGTGGAACACGAGTCGCAGCGGCAGGCGGGATTTCCGTGGCAGTGGTAGCCGAAACAGGGGCAGGTGTGTGAGAAGGAACCGCCGTTGCCTCTGACGCTGTGATGGCGGTTGCTCCCGCCGTCTCATCAGGCGTCGCCGTGCTGTCTTGCACCAGGGCCTCTCCCACCCGCTGACGGGCATCATCGAGCCGCTCTTGGGCTCCACAAGCGACTGTTAACAACGCAGCCAAGGTGAGAATTAATATCGGAACCAGTTGTCTGGAACGGTCGAGTAAATCCATCTATACCTCGTGGTCTTCTGGGATCGGGTCGATCAGATTTCGCCTGACCGAAGGAACGGACTGCCCGGAGCGAAACTGGGGAATGGACGAGATTAGGCCGGCAAGGCCCACCGATGAGTTTAGTTAATCGGGGATATTCTGATCAAACCGATTACGTACCTAGGAGTAACGTGGACTATAAGACGGTGGCCAGAGCGCGTCAACTGGTATCTGTTTCGTTAAAATATCACACCCTAATGGGGTATGGTTCTCCCAATTTAACGGGGCGAAGCGACTGATGGGTTTTCAGAGTAGAGACGGGGCTTACTTCTTCATAGTTCTTAACAGCCCATATAGAAAAAACAAGATTGCCAGGCCAACGAACACCATTTCCCATACGTCCCGGTGATCGAGGAAGGTGCGGAAAGCTAGTCCAAAGCAAATTGAAGACGCACCGGTCGGCCAGCGGCCTGATAGGGAAAACAGGATCTTGTGGATCAGTATCGGCTATGGACCAGCATAGCGAATGATCACGTCCTGCTAACGGCGAATCACCGGTCTCGGTAACCCCAAAACGCCACAAATACAGTGGCGATGGCGGCGAAAAAGGGAGCACAGATCGCGCCTACCGGAACCGTTAATTCAGTCCCCCCAGTTTTGATAATCTGCAGATTTGGCGCGAATACCCCGATAAGCATTACCGCGATCCATACGACGATGATCGCCGCGGTTACCGAGGTAAACTTCGGTTTCATTTCGGTTGGCTCCAAAGGGCGTCGAGCTCTAGCTGATAAGAATTATAGGCTTGAAAGCCGATTCCGCGGATGTTAACTCCAGTGCGAATTCCGGCAGGAAAGCCGTCCTTCGGCCGCGCATCTGATTCGGCGTCTACACCGAACAGCCGCGTCTTATTTCCAGCCGTTAACCAGCCGTCGGCCTCACCTTTTCGCTGAGCAGACGCAGGGATGTCTCGGTATTCTCTTTGGACATCAGGCCCCGGTTGGTCAGCATCAGGTTTTTCACGCCCACTTCGCTCAACAAGCGGACCTGCTCAGCTACCCTTTCTGGTGAGCCGATCAGATTTTCGCCGACGGCAGTGTTGGGCTGGGGACCATAAGCGGAACGCGGGAGGCCCATCGTCCCGACGGAAACTTCCTGGTCCTTTGGGTTCCACTTCTCCCGCATTTCGGCGACGTGTTTGCTGGCCGGCTCCCAGGCGGTGAAAAATTGATCCAAGGCTTGGTCGTTGGTTGCGGCCACATGGCATTCGTACCAGAACCACGATTGGTCAATCGCTTTGTCGGCCGTTGCCTCGTCGAACCCCGATGCGAGCATCGTGTCGCGATACAACTTGAGCAACCTGGCCACCACCTCAACCGAACGCCCTCGAAAAAGGACAGGCCGAGCTATCTTGCCCATGCTGATTATGGACTCTTCGCTGAGACAAGCGCGGGCCAAGGGGGGATGAGGCTTTTGGTATGGGCGGGGGCGAACCGCTGGGAACGTGACATTCCAGTATTTGCCATGGAAGTCCAACCCTTCGGTGGTCCAGGCTTTGACCAGAAGGTCTTCGGCCTCCTCAAGCTTGGCTCGTCCCTCGGCCACCGTCGTACCGAATCCTACGTACTCAAAGGCGTTATAGTTGGATCCGCGGCCGGTGCCAACGATCAGGCGGCCCTTGCTTAGGTTGTCTACCAGGGACGTCTGAATGGCTAGTTGGACTGGGTTGTGCAACGCCATTTCTATGATACCCATCCCGATCTGCACCCGGTGGGTCTTCATCGCCACCGCCGCCGCGAACACCAGCGGGTCTCCGTAGATCGCTTCTCCGATGAAGTGGTGCTCCGCGATCCATATGGCGTCAAACCCCAATTCCTCGACCAGTTCGGCCTCTTGAAGGCAGTCCTCGATGGCCTGGTAGTCGCGGGATGGATCGAAGTTCATGGGATAGAAAAAGTGCCCGAATCGCATACTGGTTTCCTCCGAAAGTTAAGGCGCGCTTCCCAGGTTACTCTTGAAGCAGCGCGGCGCAAGATACCTTTGATGATTTTGCTTTAGGGCAGCATCGGAAGCGTGGCAACGGCAACGAGTGTAGCAACGCCTACCTGGACGGTCAAGGGAATGGCCGCTCTCTAGCCGTGGAAATAGGCACAAATCGAGGCCGGGGTATAATCTCATTTCGGTCTGGAATCGAAACGCGGGTTTTATAGGGCGAGGAATGATATGGACAAGATGCGGGGAATGGTCGCGATCGTTACCGGAAGCAGCAGAGGTCTCGGGCGCGCTATCGCCCTGGAATACGGCCGGGAAGGCGCCACGGTGGTGGCCTGCGCCCGCCCCGCGTCACCCACCCAACTACCGGGAACCGTTGCTGAAACTGCTCAGGCGATCCAAGACCAAGGCGGTGAATCCTTGGCGATAGCCTGCGACGTATCCGATGAGGTACAAGTGAAGAGCATGGTCCAACAGGTGGTGGACCGTTACGGGAAAGTGGATGTGCTGGTTAATAACGCCGGCATCATGATCCTGGGAGAATCCTTCCTGGACATTGAGCCCGGCAGATGGGACCAGTTGATGAACGTTAATCTGCGCGGAGCTTACCTGACTTGCCGGTATGTGTTGCCGGTGATGATGAGTCAACGGCGCGGCAGCATCGTCAACATCGGTTCCTTCGCGGCCTCAGACCCCAGGATTAACGGTACGGCTTACTGTACCAGCAAGGCGGCGTTGCATATGTTTAGCCAGTGCCTAGCTCAGGATATGCGAGAATACAACATAGCGGTTAACATCCTGGATCCGGGCTCCATGAAGAGTGAAGGCTCGTCGGTCATCCCTTGGGCGCAACACGATTGGGATCAAAGGGTTGAACCGGAGGTCGTCGGCCCTTCCGCCGTGTATCTAGCGCTAAGAGACGCCCAGTCCCTCACCGGTCAGATGGTCCTCCGTAGGGAGTTCGGCCAGACTTGGGGGGAATAGTCGAGTTACAAACACCTATGATTCGAGTCTCTGATGTTTAATGACCTTGGATATCTGAACCGGTCACGTAGAAGTGGATTATTCGTGGGGCTTTTGCTGGCGGGAATTATCGCGTTGGCCGGCTGCGCCAAGAACCAGTCAACACCGTCGCCCACCGCTACACCCACTCCGGTGGCGGAATCGGCTCCAACGCCAACGGCAACCGCCGATCCGGTTCCGACGATAGTTGTCCCCCGTAATGATGTAATCGATGCAAGCGTTGTTGGTAGTGTCTCCCAAGAGTTGATTCTGCCTAGAGAGAATTACGACGTTTCCCGAAGCGTGTCTGAGTTGGTGAAGCCCCACTTTTTCGCTACCTCCACCGATGGGGTATTGGTCGAACCTGAAGGAGACCCGAACCTGGTCTTGGAGCTGAATGGGAAGGTCAAACTCCGCTTGATGCAAGGGGACCAGAGCCGGTACTTGGATCTGTTGGCATTGGAGTCTGACCTCATCGGCGAACATCCGGTGCACAAGGTATTCCGGCTTAGGGCCATGGGTGTACCCCTGGCCGAAGGTTTGGCCGGAAAACTGGAGCCGGATAGCTTTTCCAATGACCTGTTTCATTCCGTGGAATTCCAGTACCTCCAGGATAAGGAGACCGGCGGTGTCGTTTCCGAGGTGTTCCCCGACGGCACCTTCCTGGTCATCCCCTTTGATCTGCCGGAAGAATGGGATGGCGCTCAGCCCGTCGTTGAGGCCAACCTCTTGGACATCCAACCCGGAACGCGGCTCCGATTCATTCCCAGCGGCGCGGGGGCTTTCCAGTTGGAATCGGACACCGGACAGAGTCTCGACCCTGTCTTAGGTCCGGCCCTGTCCTTGGATGACGGCGGCGGCGCCCCGCCCGACGACGGCTTTTCCGAGATTACTTTGGTGACGCCCTTCCCTTTTCTAGGCGTTGATTACGACTCGATCTTCGTTGGCTCCGACGGCCATATCACGTTAGGGGCTGGGGACGGCACCAGCGCCGGCCGTACCGCTGAAAGACATCTCGGAGGCCCGCCGAGACTTTCGGTGTTGCTGACCGACCTGGACCCCGCGTGCGCCGGCAGCGTTCATGCCGACGTTCGTTCGGACCGGGCGGTGGTGACCTGGAATCAAGTCGCCCATATCGAGCGAGGCTCCGCCGATGGGTGCGATTCGGATACGCCAACCAATACCTTCCAAGCGGTTCTCCATGCTGATGGGACTGTCGAGTACGTCTACGGGCAGTTGGACACGGAATTCTTGTCCGAGACCGGAGGCAACCGGGAGGCGGTTATCGGTATCGCCCAGGGGAACACGGAAGAATCCGTCAAGGAAGTCGACTTGTCCGGGGACCTGCCTCTGGAACAGGAGATCGGGGCCATATTTGAAGAATTTAGGCCCCCGCCCGCGGAGTCTCCCAAGCCTGACCTGTCCTCCCCTACTCACTTCCACGTGAACCCGCGAGCCCTAAGCGCGGGAGACTCCAGCCTGGCCAAGGAATACGAAGAAGAGATCCTGGCCTTGCCCTTTGACGAGCAACGTTATCCGGCCACGCCCTTGGCGCGCAAGCAATGTGGCGTGTACCAGGAGAGCCTGCAAGACCCGGTTTACGTCCAGTTATTATCATCCGTAGGGTACCAGTTCGATTCGGATCAACCGGGTCCGGATGGTAATTATGCCTCCCGGCTTTTTGGCGAACGCGTATTCCAGCTTTTGAGAGGGGGCGTAGGGGAAAAATTTAGATATTTTGGGTTTGAAAGTTCCTGGGTGGCCGGCGTATTGACCGGGCTGGATGTCTCCTGGCTAGAAGAGTGCGATACCTCCAGCGGGCTACGCCGCTATCGAGTGAGTGGCGCGGATTCGGACGAATTCTACACGATAGTCCGCCGCTCTCTGGAGACCGATAAGAAGCAACGGCACAAGATTTTTAAGCTAGACGCTGCCGGGGAGGGACGCGAGATCTATACCTCGCCGGGCGTGATGCTTATGGCCCTGCCCCTGCCCTGGGACGATACCCGCTGGATGATAAGCTCCGAAGGTTGGCCTGGCCCTGAAGAAGGGAAGCGGGCCGATCCCAGATGGCAGTCGGTCTATATAGTCGACGTCAACAACCCGGACGAGTACGAAGAAGTTGAATATCCTATTTCCCAGTACCCAGAGGCCCCTGAGGAGGGTTTGTATGGAGTCTCGGCCGCCTTGAGTTCCGACAGCCAAAACCTATTCAACACCCTGTACGGATTCATTGATGAGGGAGGCGGCCTTTGGGCGGTGGACCTGACCGATAGGGAATTCCATACGAACCCCGACAGTTTTGCCAGAATCGTGGACTGGGACCATCTTCTTAGCTGGGTCGTGCTGGAGGAACAAACGGAAGGACCCTCTCCCAGCAAGGTCCTGTTCACCACCGGAAAAGAAGTGCGCGACGACTTCGCCATGACCGCCAATCTGCTGCGAATCAACGATGCCGGCATTGATTCCACGGTGGTCAGTAAAAAGAGGCTCCTACAAATGGTCGGCTGGAACCCGGTCCCCTTCGCCTGGCAGCAACTACCGGACCATAAGTTCAGAGTCGCCGTGGAGACCCACTTCAACTACGAAAGCTCCCTGCTACCCAGGGCCAAGGGAGTGTATATCATACCGGTGGATGCCGGCGTAGAAGACTGAAAAGCTCAGATTACCCCACGAAATGTCATTCTGAGGAGTGGAGCGACGAAAGGTTCTCACACCCCGGACTAGATTCTTCGTTTCGCTCAGAATAACGGGTCCTCGCGTAGCGGGGGACTCAACGTAACTTCACTCCGTCTTGGGACGCCTTATCAGAACCGTCACCACCAGGTTGTCTTCAATCCTGGTGGTGCTGTGGGACACTACCTCCCAATCGCCGCCCTCGTAGGTGGGCAGCGACGCCGACAGGCGCTCCCCAAACTCCGCCAAGGGCTGGACGATGGCGCCGCTGATGGATTCGGCCGGAGATTCGGCGGTAATCTCCGGCCCCAGACTGATCGTGGTGGCCGTGAAGCCGTAGTCGTAGTCCATAAAATTCGATACAACTCTCTCATCGGCTGTCATCAGCCGGTCTTAAGTACGTCTTACCAGCCCTTAAATCACGAATTGCCGGCGATCGCAGGCCGCAGGCCAAGGCTTGGCGAAACGGCCTCGTACGCTTGGGCAGCTTGGTAGAGTAAGGGTTCTTCAAAGGGACGCCCGATCAACTGGACACCGATGGGCAGACCGCCCTTGGTGAATCCGCAAGGGACGGACATGGCGGGCAGCCCGGTGGAGTTGCTGGGGCTGGTGCATCTTGACGTCATGCCCGCTCCGGGGCCCCTGACGGGATAATCAGCGCCCGCGATGTTGACGGTTTCCGAGTTGATCGGCCAGGCCGCGACAGGGGCCGATGGGGTGACCAGGAAGTCTACGTCCTGAAGGACTTTCGCATACTCTTCTTTGATGATCCGCTGCACTTTCAGGGCTTTGGAATAGTCCCTTCCCAGAATGAACTGGCCGGCCAGGGTCCGGTACAGAACGGTGGGACCGTAGTCATCCCGCCCCCTCTCGATCAACGGCTCGTGGGTCACGATGCTATCCGCCATGCCCGCTATGCGCATCGCCCCGGCATATTTCATGCTGGGCAATGCCACTGGGCGGACTTCCACACCCAACTCTGCCATGGCGTCGATGGCCAGACGGACGGCCGCTTCTACTTCCGGGTCCAGCATGTCGAAATAGTAGTCGCTGGGTACGCCCATCTTGAGTCCGGTGAGTCCCCGATCCAGGAATTCCGAGAAGTCTGGGACGGGGACGGGCACCGTGCTGGGGTCCAGAGGGTCGTACCCGGCTATCGCTTGGAGTACCAGAGCACTGTCGCTGACCGACCGGGTCATGGGGCCGATGTGGTCGCCGTTGAAACTGGTGACTTGCAGGCCCCGCTGGCTCACCCGCCCGTATGTCTGCTTCATGCCAACCACGCCGCAAAAGTTGGCCGGACCTCGCACCGAGCCGCCCAGGTCGGTGCCCAAAGACGCGAAGGTCACGCCGGCCGCCACGTTGGCGCCCCCTCCCCCACTGGATCCTCCAGGAATGTGGTCCAGGTTCCAGGGGTTGTGCACCGCCCCGTAATGGAGGTTGTTGGAGGTGGGTCCGGCGGCAAACTCCTCCAGGTTCTCCTTGCCCAAGATGATGGCTCCGGCTTCTTTCATCCTTGTGACTACCAATGCGTCCTCGTCCGGCACATGGTCGGCCAATACCTTGGAGCCAACGGTGGTCTTGATGTGGGCGGTGGCGATGTTGTCTTTGATCCCGATGGGAATGCCGTGCAGTGGCCCCCGGTGCTCCCCCCGCATCAGCGCCGCCTCTTGCTCCTTCGCTTGGGACCTCGCTTGATCGTGGAGCAAGGTGATGAACGAGTTCAGTTTGGGTTGAAGCCGATCGGCCTGGGCCAACGCGGCCTCGGTTAGCTCTACCGGAGAGATTTCCTTGGCTTTGATCCTCGGCGCCAGTTCCGAGATCGTAAGTGTGAGCAGATCAGAGTCAGCCATCAGTTTTCACCGCCTTCGTCAGCATGAAGCAATCGGCCGGACATGATGTCCGATAGGTCCAGGTCTCTCAGTTTTTCCACTTCCGCCAAGTAGCCGTTCAGCGCGGGGGCTACCAGGTCCAACTCCTCGTCCGATATCTCGAACCCGTGATAGTCGCGGATCATCGCTTTCAGGGTTTCCTTCTCGATCGGCATGTTCGTCACCTGCCTTCGTCTTGAATCAAGTTTAGGGAGTGTAAGCCAGGTTGGGGAAGAGCGCAATGATCGATTAAAGACCGGATTGACCGGCCACGGCGCCGAAGCTAAAATGCGCCCAAATAGATAGGGAGAAGTTCAAGTCATGTCAAAGATGCGAGATCGATTCCGCGAAGTCCTATCCCGGCCCGACTGCACCCTAGCCGCCAACATTTTCGACCCTCTATCGGCCCGCATCGCCCATATGTTGGATTATGAAGTCTGCTTTCTGTCCGGGTCGGTCGGTAAGGTAGCTAATTTGGGAGTGCCGGACATCGTTCTTTACAACTCCTCAGACTCGGTCGACCATTGCCGCCGAATCATGCGCATGGCGGACGTAAGCCTGATGTTGGATGGCGAGGAAGGATTCGGCAACGCGGTGAACACCATGCGCACCGTTAAGGAATTGGAAGCCGTGGGTGTTTCGGCCATAGAGATCGAAGACAATATCGCCCGCGCTCGGTTCGATTCATGGGACCCGGGGTTGGCTTCCCAAGCCGAGCAGGTGGGAAAGCTGGAAGCGGCGGTGGCCGCCCGCAACGATCCCGGTACCGTTATCGTAGCCCGCACCTCCGCCCTGACCTATTGCCCCTTGGATGAGGCCTTGGACCGGATCAGCGCCTATTCGCAAACCGGTGTCGAGGCGGTCAGGCTAACCGGCCTCAAGACCAGGGAGCAGCTTGAGGCGATACATCAAGCAACCCCGCTGCCCTTGACTGTGTTGAGCCCTCCCGACGACATGAGGAACGACCCTGCATTCATGGCCGCCAACGGTGTGAGAATCGTGATGGCGGGCAACCCCGCTTTCGGAATGGCGGTGAAAGCCGTTTACGACTGCTTCAAGCACCTGCAGGACGGCGGGGACGTGGCAGACCTGGCCTCAAACGAGGCTTCACCAGAGTTGTTGCGGGAGGTCAACCGGACCGATGAGTTCATCCAGATGCAGGAATTGTACCTGCGGTCCTAAGGAAGCCGGGCGACTTCCTCTCTAATCTCCTCCTTCGCAATGGGAAGGAGATTTCCATCCCCTCTTTACGGGGGGAGTTAGAGCCTGTACTTAGCGCAGCAGAAAGGATGGGGTGCTAGGGTCAGGATCCAGGACTTTCTTCAACCTCGATCCGGAGGTCGCTGGCCAAAACCTCCAGATTGAACGCCTCGTCTTTTTGGGTTCTTAAGTCAAAGTAAAGAATTGTGTGGGCGATGATTAGAAATGGCGCCGTGATAATCGTGCCTATCGTCGCCCCTGCAACTGGGATGAAGCCAACCAGCAAGCCGATTATCACGCCTAAGATTCCAAACAAGATCCCCGCGACGAAAAAGATCGAGGCGACCCGTGACCAACTGCCACGAACCAACTCCGCGCTTCTAGACATGGCTGCCCGGGGTCCTAGTTCCTCCACTGAAGCGGTTTGAAGGATGAACACCCAGAGTCCCCCGTATCGTATGGCGAAAGGAATTCCAAGCACGGTTATCCACATCAGGAGCAAAGCGAACCCGGAGAGAATCAATGCATCAAGCCTTGGGAAAAATCTATTTAGGGAAGAGTAATACGCGACTTCTACCTGTATCGGCCTCCAGAGGAATTGCTCGGATATCCCGTGGATCAAGGCGCCCTGCATCAGGATCCATGCCAGCCCTACAAGAAGCGATTTCGCCAGGTAATTAAATATATAACGGATCCAAACTGAGGCGGTTGGAATCTCCTGGGGCGGAAATTCCATCGGGAATTCGTTCGATCTGAATAAGAGCCACGTCAACATGCTCAAGGGGATCTGTACAATGGCGGCAATCGCTAGGAAGCCTAAAGCGTTACGCCGGTACATGCGAATGGTTTCTGAAAGAATCTTGCCGAGAGTGAACGGCCCTATTGGGTTAACTTGCATGGCTACCCCTCGTTCGGCGACTCAAAGGTCCGGGCCATCGGATTAAACATGCAGCCCTCCACGAAGATGTCGAAAAAGTCAGGCGTAGACTCCAATTCGACGTGCTCTACACGCCGCACCAACTCCTCGGCCGTCTGCCGCATCTTGCCGGAGATGAGCATCAGAGTGGCCCCCTCCAGCGACGCGTTGCCCATCTTGGTTATCTTGCCGGGAGGAAAATCGGCGATGAAGCCGATCTGCATCGCGTTGTCCACGTTGATGTGGTTAGCGAAGGCGCCCGCCAGATACAGCTGGCTGATCTCCTCCAGGGGTGCTCCGTAGTTTCTCAAGACGATGTACTGGCCCGAATAGTTGGCCGACTTGGCCTGGGCTAGGGCGCTGATGTCGGCGCGTGTAAGCGACATGCCTTGTTCCGGCGCGAAGAAAAACTCGTTTCCGCCGTCGAGAAACGCGCCTAAATGGTTCATCTGGCCGCCGGACCTCAGTTGGGCCAACAAGTCCACCAACCCCGAGCCGCAGATCCCCCGAGGTTCAACCCCGCCAATAGTCCGGCAGTCGGCGCGGCCGTTCACCAATTCCACCGACTCCACGGCGCCGTCGTAACTGGGCATTCCGAACGTGATCTGTCCGCCTTCAAATGCCGGACCCGCTGGGCAGGACGCGGCCATCATGCGGTGTCGATTGCCGATGACCACTTCGGTATTGGTGCCCACGTCCACCAGCATCACCACATCGTCAGTCTGGTCCATGCCCACGGCCAGGAGGTCGGCGGCGACGTCCGCTCCGACATGACAGCCGATCAAAGGACCGCCGTAAACATTGGCGTCGGGGTGTACCCGCAGGTCCAGGTCTCCCGCGCGCACGTTTAGGGCGGTGGTGGCCCGCTTGCCCTGGTGGAGCTCTATCTCGGTTGAAGACTGGTAGGGTCTCTCGCCGATGGATTGCACGTCAAGGCCAAACAGCAGGTCCCGCATGGTGGAATTGGCCACCACGACGACTTCGTAGATGCGGCGGCGGTGGAACCCTAGACTGCGGGCCATCTCCCCGATCTCAAAATTTATGGCGGACAACATCACCTGCCGCAACTCGCCCCGGTTTGGGCCGCCGTCGTAGGCGATGCGGTTCATTACGTCGCTGCCGCCGAACTTTTGAGGGTTTTCGAAGGACGCGGTGTGTATGGTGGCGCCGGATTCCAAGTCCACCAGATTCATCGCCACAGTGGTGGTGCCGACGTCTATGGCCAACCCATAGATGCTGCCCTGATAGCGGCCGGTCTGGCGGCCGTTGAACAAGACGGAATCTCCCTCACGCACTGTCAGAGGGTCCGGGTCGATGTCGCGATGGACGGAATGGGTGAGGATTCTCGGCTGGCGGCGCAAGGGAGCGAACTCGACGTCTGCGCCGGAGTCGGCGATAGATGCCTGGCAGGCCAGCCGGTAGTTGCCGCTCAGGAAAGATTCGGCCTTGCTGGGAGGACTCAGACCCTCCATGCCCCGCCTGATCTCCACGATGCATTCGTGGCAATCGCCCACCCTGCCGCAGGAGGTGGGTACCCTGACTCTAACTTCGTCGGCGTAGTCGAATATCGTGCGTCCGGCGGTTAGCTCAATGACTTGGCCGGAGTGATGTAGGGGAGACATGGCGGTATTGTAGCATCGTGAATCGGAGGGCTTGCCGCTGCATCGCCAATGTCATTGCTCCGAAAATAGAATTGACAACCTTCGGCCGCGCTCCGACACCAGCCCTTCGGCGGAAGGGCGGCGAGGAATCTTAGGTGACTGCTACAACCAGGTATGAGACTCCTCTCCTTCCGCCGAAGGATCGGAGTGACAGTGTCGGGCAAGTTCGCGGACCGGGGGTGCTTGATGATCGGACGTTGGTATGAGGAGTTGCGTGAGGAGCGTTATTCCGGTGTTTTTTCGGCTTCCCAGGCTTCGAGATAATCTAGATCGTCGCTGCCCAGACAGACCGGCAAGTCGTCCCCGGCGGGTGGGTGGGACTGGTTGCGGCAGCCAAAATTGGCGGTGCACAGGTCTTGAGCGTTCTTGTAGGGGCATCGCCAGGTTGAAACCTCGTTGGCGGTTTCCCCGATCCCCTTCAGGATGTCCTGCAGCCGGGCCATGCTGGCCTGGACACGGGCTTTGTCTACGCTATTTTCCACAGGTCCGATTCCTCAGGTCGCCGCCGGCGCCGCTTTGGGAATCTCTTCCAGGCCCAACAATCGTTTGGCCAGTGTTACACAGTCCATGGCGTCCTTACCGTAGCCGTCGGAGCCCATGTCGTCGGCGAATTCCTGATTCAGGGGGGCGCCGCCCACCATTATCCTGACTTCGTCGCGCATTCCAGCGTCCTCAAACGCCTGGATGGTCCGGCCCATGTTGGGCATGGTGGTGGTGAGCAGGGCCGACATGCCCAGCACTTGAGCGCCGTGCTCCAAGACGGCATCTATAAATTCTTCGGGTTTGGTGTCCACCCCCAGGTCGTGGACGGTGAACCCGGAGCCGCGAAGCATCATGATGCACAGGTTCTTGCCTATGTCGTGCAGGTCTCCTTTGACCGTTCCCATGACCACGATGCCTAGGGGTTCGATGCCGGATGCGGAGAGGATCGGGTCTAGGTAGACCATGCCGGCCTTCATGGCCCGGGCGGCTACCAAAACTTCCGGCACGAATATGATGTTATCCCGGAACTTGATCCCCACCACCGCCATGCCGGCAATAAGGCCGTTGTCCAGGATGGTCTCCGCGGAATAGCCTTGGCCAAGGGCCTCCTGAGTGAGACGGTCAACCTCAACGTTTTGGCCGGTTATCAGGTCATAGGCGATCTGCTGCATCAGGGCGTCCGATTCGTCAAACAGGCCCCGGATATGTCTAAGCTCGGCCGGGTTGGACACGTGGCCTAACTCCTGCTCCAAGCCATCGTTAACTATGGTCACGTTGCGTTCTCCATTCAGGGTTTCAAGAGGGTATCTTGAGATTCGGAAGCCGGGTCCTTCGACAGGCTCAGGACGAACGGAATGGAGGGTGCCCTACCGTTCGTGGTGAGCTCGTCGAACCACCGCTTGCGACACCGTCCTAGCTGTGCTCCTCGGTCCAAGCCTTGACCGCGCGGGGAATCTCGATCAGGTTTTCTAGTTTGGTGGCCAAGGGCACGGCGCATTCGGGGGCAATCATCTGCACTCCGGCGTCCAGGCACCGGAACACTTCCTGCCGGACCTCCTCCGGGCCGCGGGCGTACAGGGTTTCCGGGTTGTTGATGTTGCCAACCAAGCCGATGCGTCCGTTGACGATATCCATGGCCTGCTGGGGGTCATTCTTGGAGTCGAAATGGAAGCTGGACATGCCGGTCTGGGCGATGTAGTCCATGCGGTCCAGGGTGTTGCCGCAGATGTGCAGGATCAATGGCACTTTGAGACGCTCGGCCATCTCCTGATGAATCTCCATCAAGAACTTACGGTAGTACTCGCCGCTTACCAGGTCGCCGGTGGCATGGTCCGGGAAAGTTAGAGCGTCGGCCCCCGCCGCTATCTGAGCCTCGCCGAACAGCACCGATATCTCTTTCAGCTTGTGCATGGACCGCAGCACCATGTCCGGGTCGTCGACGGTCATCAGGAGGAAGTTCTCCACCCCGAAAACGTGGTAGGCCAGGGTCCATGGACCCATGGTCTTGCCGATGACCGCCACCCGGTCGCCGAACTCTTGCTTGAGCAGCTCTATCGACTTGGTGATGGCCAGATTGTCCCGGTGTTCCAGGAACCCAGGCGGTATGTGGATGTCTTCCAACCCCTTCCATATCGGATTGGCCATCCGTACCGTGGGCCAATTGTCCTTGTCTTCCCATTGCATGTCGCAGCCCAGGGCCGAAGACTCCTGGATGATGGTGAAGTAGGGCATAACAGAATCGAAGCCCAGTTCGGTGTGGCCCGTGGCGGCCAGCCGGGCGGCCAATTCCGGGTCGCGGCAAGCGTCGGGGAACGGCGCGTCGGTCAAGTCCATCAGGTCCACGGTGGCGACGTTGGTGGGATTTGCCACGGGGGTGCGGTCCACCGGCTGCATCGCCAGGGCGTTCATCACCCGTTGCCGGGGGGTCATGGTTTCAACAAATGCCATGGCATCTCCTCTAGTAAATACGGCCATTAGTCAGCGTAATCTGTGCCACCAACCCCGTTCGTGGTGAGCTTGTCGAACCACCGGCGCACCGACCTTCGACACGCTCAGGGCGAACGGAAGATTTTAATGCACATTCCATACCGGGTCTAGGTGGCCGAGAAGCCCAGGGTGCTGGTGGTCATCTGACCTCGCATAGCATCCGCTTCCATCATGTTTTCCACGGCGCTGATGTTTCGTGAATAGGGCATCAGTATTCCCATGAGACGGTCGTGGCGTTGGCCGCAGGGAAACGCTACTTCCGCGTCGCCCACATTTTCCATCTCGCCGTACCGCACGAACCCGGCCACCACCAAACGCAACCTGGCGGGGATGCTGGGAGCCTCGCCGGTGGCCGAGATCTCGTAAACGCAACGGCCCGCCGATTCTTGGCCCGCGACGCTCAGAGTGAGCTTGGTTTTTGTGTCCCGGATGGATAGGCCGTCGCCCTCCGGGGAAAAGTCCGGACTTTTGCCCACTGCCTGAGCCAGCAGGAATCTAAGTGCCCGTAGATGCAAGTCGCCACAAAGGAATCTGATCTTGTCGTGGGTGTCTTCTATCGGCGTCAGTCCGCCCAGAGCAACGAATTGGTCGCGGATAGCGGCGATCCTTTCCTCCAAGCCAGGTTTGTTACTGAAGCTCCAAAGGGTGCAGACGCCGTCTTTCAGATACAGGCCGACGCTGATGTCGTGGAAATGGGGGTCCATGGACACCAATTCCAGGCACTTACCGTACTCATCAATCACTTGAGCCACGCTGGGGCGGCTGGCGCTGGTCACGGCCGCACCAGGCTTGCCACCGACGTCTTCAACGCCCGAATGTGTTCCGGTCCCGTCCCACAGCAACCTCCGACGATGTTGACGCCCATCTCGGCCAGTGCCTTGAATCGATCTGCCATGAACTCCGAGGATTCGGGATAGACGATCTCGCCTTTTTGCAGCGTCGGGATCCCCGCGTTGGAGTGGATCAACAATGGGGCGCTGGTTGCTTCCCGCATCGCCGCGGCAACCTCCAGCATGATGTCGATGCCGTTGCCACAGTTTGAGCCCACCACGTCGGCGCCGGCGTCTAGCAGCCCCTCCACCGCCTGTTCCGGAGTAACTCCCATCATGGTGAAGAACCCCCTTGGCCCTTTGTCGAATACCATCGTGGCGATCACCGCCAAACCGGTGTTTTCTTTGGCCGCTTGAATGGCTAATCGAGCCTCTTCCAGCGCCGTCATGGTTTCGATCACCACACCGTCGGCCCCGCCTTCCTCCAACGCCAACATCTGCTCGGTAAAGGCGTCCAGCATCTCCGGCTCTGATACTTCGCCCAAGGGTTGGAGAAATTCTCCAGACGGGCCCACCGAGCCGATGACGAAGCCGCCGGCCGGCGCTTGACTCCGGGCATGCTCCGCCGCCAAACGGTTGAACTCGGCCACCCGGTCCCCGTAGCCGTACTTGGCCAACATGAACCGGTTCGCTCCGAAAGAGTTGGTCAAGACCATTTCGGAACCGGCGTCGAAGTAGGCTCTCGCCATTCCTTGAATCACCTCAGGATGGCTAGCGTTGAACTCTTCGGGGCAAGCGCCGGGTTCCAGGCCGTGGGACTGGAGGTAAGTCCCGGTGGCGCCATCGGAGACCAGCACTTTCCCGCTGGTCAGCCTTTCAAGGAACCTATTTAGACGTTTTCCGGTCTCGCTCAATCTGCCCAACCACCTGATGCCCAGTCGATCTGGTTCGATTGTAAACCGTTTCGAGTGTGGGTATGATTCTAATGCGATCAGGCGTATCCGGCTTTACCGGCGCCGGCTTCCGCGTGCCCGCGTTTAACGGCTCTGACCGTTTGCTAATTGTAGACGATTCGGCGGGCTTTAGCACTTGGAGGTGACACGATGGTGGACCGAGACGAACTGCTGCATCGGGCGGCGGGTCTGGTCCCGGCGCTGCGAGAGCGAGCGGCCCACACCGAAGAACTGCGCCAAATCCCCCAAGATACCATAGACGACTTTCATGCTTCCGGCATCTTGCGGGCGTCTCAGCCGGCGCGGTTCGGCGGATATGAGATCGACTATCCCGTGGTGCTGGACATCGCCGCCGAGTTGGGGCGGGGTTGTGGGTCGAGTTCTTGGTGTTACTCCATATGGGCCAGCCACAACTGGCTGGTAGGAATGTACCCGGAGAAAGCTCAAGAGGAGTACTGGGCCGATTCGGCGGACGTGCTGTCGTCCACCTCCTTCAATCCCACGAGGGCCAAGGTAACCCCGGCCAAGGGAGGCTACAAGCTCGGCGGACGTTGGGATTTTTCCAGCGGCTGCGACGCCGCCGAGTGGGCCATGCTGGGCGGCGTCGCAGCCGAGGGCCTGCGATGGTTCTTGGTGCCGCGGCGCGACTACACCATCGAGGACACCTGGTTCGTTTCCGGCCTGCGGGGCACCGGCAGCAAGGACATCGTGATAGAGGAAGCCTTCATTCCCGAGTATCGGGCGGTGAACGTGGCAGACCTGCGGGCCGGGCAATCTCCGGGACGCAGTATTCACGGAAGTTGCAACTACCTCATTCCCCACACCACCATGCTTTCCTACACCCTAGCGGCGCCGGTGTTGGGAATGGCCCAGGGAGCGGTGGATACCTTTGAGGAGCAGGTGATGGGACGGGTGACCTACACCACCGGAGATAAGTTGGGCGAGAATCCGTCGGTCCATATCCGTTTGTCCGAGGCTGAAGCGGAGGTCCACTGTGCCCGCCTGATCATGAAATACGACGGCGAAGAGGTGTTCGGCCAAGCTAGACGAGGTGAGATGCCTTCACTCAGCCAGCGGGCCCGATGCCGCCGGAATCAGGCCTACATGGCCAAACTTGCCGTTCGAGCCGTGGACCGCTTGTTCGAGGCCAGCGGCGGTCACGTGCTGTTCAACTCCAACCCGATGCAGCGCTTCCACCGCGACGCCCACGCCGCCTCCCACCACTTCGGCATCCACTGGGAGACCCAGGCAGAGGAGTACGGCCGGGTTAGATTGGGCCTGGAACTGAAGAACCCGGGCAGGATCTAATGCGAGCTTCCCTAGGTCTGCCGACGGCGGACGTGGAAACGTATCCAGATTGGTGCGCACCCAGCGGAGGACGATGTGAGCACAGATTCGGTTCAAGCCATGGTTCAGGATTTCGAGACTAAGCTCCCTTTGTTCGAAGGATATGTAGACAAGATGAAGGAGCTAGTCGCAGAACTTCTGGAAGAGAACAACATCAAAGTCCACTCTATTGAATCACGGGTGAAAGAGAGACCGAGTCTGGAGCGGAAACTTCGCCGTTCCGGAGCCAACTACTCTGAACTGATACATGTGACAGACATATGTGGCGTCCGGATAATTACTCACTACGCCGACGACGTATATGAGGTAGCGAAGGTGATAGAGTCAGAATTTGCGATTGATTTGGCGAATTCTGTTGATAAAAATTTGCAATTAGACCCTGATAAATTCGGCTATATCTCTTTGCACTATGTAGCTACTATTTCAGATACAAGAATGCAGTTGACCGAATACCGTCGCTACGTAGATTGTGTCGTAGAGATTCAGATACGGTCGATCCTGCAGCATGCTTGGGCAGAAATAGAACACGATCTCGGATACAAGAGTGAACAGGCTGTACCGAGAGATATTCGCAGACGTTTCTCTCGCTTAGCTGGCCTGCTGGAAATAGCAGACAGCGAGTTCGAGGGTATAAGAGATGTGCTAAAGGAATATGAACACGACTTGCCGAGACGGCTCAGTGATGCATCCTCGTCGGTACTGATAGACAAAGCGTCTCTCTCGGCGTTCATAAGTGGAAGCCAAAAGGTGACTGAGCTTGATGATCAGATTGCCTCCGATACGGGGGCCGCAATTGAGGTATCCGCTGGAGAGATAGATGAAATCGGGGAGTTGGGATATGTTGGGCTAAAGACCATCGGTGAGGTCGAGGTATCTCTAGACGAGCTTGGTGACATCATCGTGGCTTTAGCCAAGGAAGTGTTAGCTGATGGTTCGCATATTCGGCTGCCAAAGGGGATTTGCATCGCATACATGAACTATGTCTTGGTGGCTCGAAAGTGCTCGCAAGAAGAAGTCGTCAAGTTCTTAGATAGTTTCTCTATAGACCTCCCTGATCACAGAGAAGAGTTCGCTAAATAAGGTGGACCCCATCAGTAGGACAGGATTGGGGCATTATTAAGTGAGAGTCCCGCCGTGTTTCCAAGGTTTACCAATGCTCTGTTTGGTGACCATCTCCCCCCTGTTGGGTGTTCTGTCGATTGCACCGAATCTCCGTTGAACACCTCAGCCGGTGTCCGGTAGCCCAAGGCCTGGTGGGGCCGTTGGTTGTTGTAGAAATGAAAGTAACCGTCGAGGCCAGCCTTGGCCTCTCGTCCGTTGGAGTAGGCTTTCAGGTAGACTTCCTCGTACTTC
>ENA-ORDI01000077-ORDI01000077.1-marine-metagenome-genome-assembly--contig:-NODE-77-length-64046-cov-4.980600_pt1 | contig 64046 bp, 57 predicted proteins | sample MGYA00248628_ERZ508525 | MGnify/ENA primary metagenome ERZ508525 (study PRJEB26195, sample SAMN05422138) | marine metagenome | isolation source: East of Porto Seguro, South Atlantic Ocean | place: Atlantic... | reverse complement strand
AATTTTTTATTAAAAGAAAAAGAAATTGTTGAAATAGAAGTTTTAAAAGAAAAATAATTAAAAATTTAATTTTTTAGCGTAATGATTATAAACATAAACTGGTTCGATACCTTTTGTATTTTTTTTTAAAAGATTTTTTATTGATAAATTGATTAAACTTTTTGCACTAAAAAATTTTTGTTTAAAACAAATAAATCTTTTTTTATTAATAGATTTAATTTTATTTTGAATTTTTTTATCCAAATCTCCAACTATAACTATTTTTTTAGAACCTCTTAAATTAGGCAATTTGAAATCTGAAAAAAAAGAGATATTACTTATTTTCTTTTTTTTATTATTAAATAATTGATAAAAAAAGTCGTTTTTTTTACCTCTTATTAATACTAAAAAACTTTTTTTTTCAGTTTTATCATCAATAGAATCAACAATCAATTCCATATTATTAAAACCTAAAATATTTATGTTATATGGCATTGACAAACCTTTTGCAGCAGCAATACCAAGTCTAATACCTGTAAAAGAGCCTGGACCAACAGATATACTTATAACATTAATTTCCTCCAACTTCATATTAGTTTTGATAAGAGAATCTTTTATTATAGGTATCAAATATTTTGAACAATTTTTTTTAAAATTTTTAGAAATATAATAAACAATTTGATTGTTTTTAGAAATTGCTAATGAGAACTTTTCTGTACTTGTATTAAAGCCTAATATATTCATATTTAGATTATAAAAATAAGGTCAGGCGTTGGATGTAAATGAGTGTTAAAGTATAAAGAAGAAAGTAAAATTCAAAATAGTTAGGATGATATTTAAAGAAGGAAGAACATAACTTCTGGGCTTATTTTATTGAGGAAAATATGAAAAATCTTATTCCATTTTTAGTTTTTACCTTTTTGATCGGTGCCGATGATAAGGCGCCCAGCCAGCGTACCCGCGACCGGGAGGTGGATATTCACCATATCAAGATTGAAGTAATCGTTGACCTCGAAGAAGAAACCGTTTCAGGGAATGTAACCCATTCGTTAAGTGCATTTAATTCTTCTTTAACCGGTTTTGCCCTGGATGCGGAGGATATGGACATTCGTCGTGTGAGATTGAATGGTAAGGATATTTCGTTTGATCATAACGGGGATAAAGTTTATCTCACCTTGAATAAGCCCATTGGCTGGGAGGATACGGTGAAGGTCCGGTTAGATTATACAGCCCATCCCCGAAGAGGAACATTTTTTGTAAAGCCTGATTCGATTTATCCGGATAAGCCTTGGCAAGCTTGGACACAAGGAGAAGATACAGATAACCATCACTGGGTACCGATATATGATTATCCGAATGATAAAGCTACTTTTGAAACTATTTTAACAGTGGATAAAAAATTCAAGGCTATTTCCAATGGTGAATTATTGTCCGTGAATAATAACAAAAACGGGACACATACTTGGCATTGGAAGGAAAATTATCCAATGGTGGCTTATCTTATTTCTTATGTGGTTGGAGAATTTGAGAAAGTGGAAGATTCTTATAGCGGAATTCCAGTTAATTATTGGGTTTATGAAGAAAATAAACAGGAAGCCATGCGATCCTTCGGTCTCACGCCTGATATGATGAAATATTTTGGTGATGTGACAGGTGTGGAATATCCTTATGAAAAATATGACCAGGTCATTATTGATGATTTCATGTTTGGCGGTATGGAAAATATCACATTGACGCATAACACCGACCGAACGATGTATGATGAATTTGCCGCTCCGGATGTGAGTAGCGATGGCTTGGTGGCTCATGAATTGGCCCATCAATGGTTTGGAGATATGCTTACCACCCGAAATTGGGCACATGCCTGGTTGAATGAAGGTTTTGCGACTTTTTTCTCTCGGAAATTCCGCGAATATAAGTTTGGGGCTGATGAAGGAGAATATATTCGATTTGGTGAAATAAATGGATATTTTAAGTCGAATAAGAAATGGAGACGGTCAACAGTTCAACATAATTTTTATGAATCTATGGATGTGTTTGATGGCCATATTTATGCAAAGGGAAGCCTCATTCTAAACATGTTGCAAGATTATTTAGGTGATGATGCTTTTTGGAGATTTATCCAACATTACACGAAAGAAAATCAATATAAGAATGTGGAAACACCAGATCTGAAAAAGGCTATTGAAGAATCTACCGGGCAAAATATGGATTGGTTTTTTAAACAATGGGTGTACGAATCTGGTTTCCCTGAATACGATGTAATATGGAGATACAATCAACGGAATAAGTCTGTCAAACTCACAGTAAAGCAAAAGCAAAACTTGGAGCAGACCAACATTTTCAAAATGCCAATTCAAATTCAGATTGATGAGAAACTCCATACGGTCTGGATTGAAGATGAAGAATTGGTGTATGAAGTACCTGCAGAAAAACGGCCTAAAATGGTTATATTCAATGCCGGCATGAGGATTCCGTGTAAATTGACCTTTACCAAATCTATTTCTGAGTGGATCCTGCAATTGGAGAATGGTCCGCACATATTAGATCGAATTGCTGCTGTCCAGGAATTAAGCACCAAAAAGGGTAGACGAAAGGTGGAGATTGCACTGCTCAACGCTGCCAAAAGTGATCTTTTTTGGGGCGTCCGAAAAGAAGCGGTGAATGCTTTCGCTAAATTGAAATCCAAGCAATATGCAAAAGATCTCATGGCCCTGGCGGAAGGACAGGATAATCGCGTGCGTCGTGTTATTTGGAATGCGCTGAAAAATTATAAGAATGATGAAACAGTCAGCGCATTTTTGCAGGATGTGATTTCAACAGATGAAAAATATTACAGCGTGGCTGATGCGTTTAAGGCCCTGGTCGTCGTGGATACGGCAGCGGCACGCCAAAAAGTAGATGCTTTATTAGACACAGATTCCCATACAGATGTTATCAGAAAATCGGCCATCACCTATTTTGGAAGTGTTGTGACAGATAAGAATTATGACCGCTTAAAAGAATTGGTCGCTTATGGCGGCACTACATGGGATGCTCGACCGGAAGCAGTGAAACAATTGGAAAAATATGTAAAAACAAAACCGAAAACCGTGGACCTTTTCGTGGATATGCTTCAGGATAATTCCCGGGACATTCGGCGGAATGCGGTTAGGGCTCTGAACAAACACGGGAAAAGAACCCACATCGGTGCCCTGGATGAAGTGTTAGCTATGGATCCCATCATCAGCAGGGATGTGCGGGCGGCGAAGAAAAATATCCTTCATCCACCAAAAAAATCTGCAAAGAAAGGTCCGGAAAAAGAATTGGAAGACGCAAACAAAAAACTGGACGATATTCGTAAATTGATCAAATAATGAGTCATCCATGGTCAGTTTGGCTGGAACCATGCGAATCGGATAGAATCCAATTACAAAAATTGATCCGGGATTTTTGTGCTCGTTTTAATTCACCGGTTTTTGATCCACACCTTACTTTATTTGGAAGGGTAGCGAAAGATCCAGTTGCCACCTTTCCTTTTTTTGAAAACTTTGTAAAAGATTTCGGTCCTATTTCTTTAAATGTTCTTGGGATCAAAACAGGTGAACCTCCCTGGAAATCCCTTTATCTTCAAATAGGGAAAAATAATGAATTGGGTCAGGTACAAAAAGAATTTGATTATTATTTAAATGACTATCGCCATTATGAATTTGATCCCCATTTGAGCTTGGCTTATGGAGACCTTTCCATTAATGGATCTGAGTTGGACCATATTTCTTTTCCTGAAACGATTACATTTTCTTCTGTAGCTTTCGTAGCAACTCCCGATGAAATAACCAATTGGAAAATGATAAACCAGTTTGGTTTGGGAGGAGTATCTCCATGAAAAACCCATATTTAGTTGTGATCGACGTCCAGGAAAAATTGTTTCCGTTCATGCATGAGAAAGAAACATTCCTGAAGAATCTTCAAATTCTGATCAAAGGTTTTCAATTGTTCAATCTCCCAATTCTCCTAACGGAACAAGTACCCGATAAACTCGGCCCCACCATTGAACCAATAAAATCATTATTAAGTGATATAAAGCCTATCATCAAATCGACTTTCTCTTGTGCAGGAGATCCTGGTTATTCTTGGCAAGCCGGTAGTCATTCCAGTTGTGATGGCGTCGTTCTTGCGGGGATTGAAACTCATGTATGTGTTTACCAGACGGAACGGGATTTGATTCGGCGTGGAGAGCATGTAGAGGTTGTAACCAATGCTGTATCATCTCGGGACCCAAATAATCATCGCATAGCCATGGATAGAATTAGGAATAACGGCGGATTTTTAACCACTGTTGAAATGGTGTTGTTCAATTTGCAGGAAAGTGCAGATGGAGACACTTTTCGAGAATTGATTAAATTGGTGAAATAATTTCTAATCTTTGGGGAAGTTTCAATCTTCCGCAAAGATTTTACATTTACAAAAAGTATCAAAATAATCGAGAAATTTCAGCCAAATAAAACACTTGGAACTTTTGTGGAAATTTATTGTATATTCGCCCAATGTGTAAAACAATCATATCAATAATCTCAATCCTGCTCGTGGGCATCATGACAGTTACCCCGCTGTTTTCTATGGAAAATTGCGCCATGCCCTGTTGTGAGCAGATTGAATTGTCCTGCTGTGAAAGAGACAAGCCCATGGATTGTCCCATGGAAATGGCCAATTGCGAAATGAGTACTTTTGTGCCGCTCATTGCTGCACCGTTAAATGAGATTGACGGGCAGACCCATATGGATATTTCTATGGTTGGACAAACACATTCCTTTTTTGAAAATGCGCCGAAACAATCCGTTAATCAAATTGAGCATTTTCAAAATCATCACCCGCCCAATTTTCATTTACCCCTCCTGATTTAAAAATCTCCTTTTTCTAAAACGGAAATTACCGTTGACAGGATCCGTGCATCTTGCATGAATCTTGGCGGCTATTATAGTCATTAATGAATTAAGGAGAATTATGAAATCGTTTCATAAATTAAAAATAAATTACACCATTGGACTTTTTGTTTTGGTCAATCTGATTTTTTCTCAGACCACTGACTCGAATGAAATACTGGATGGCTACATCCATGCAGGATTAGAGAATAATCCATCCATCAAACAAGCATTTAAGCAATGGAAAGCGGCTGAAGCAAAGGTTAGATATTCGAAAGGTTTACCTAATCCAACCATTAGTTTCGGATATTTTCTGGAAAGTGTGCAAACAGCTGCTGGTCCCCAGGAAACCAAAATCGGGATTATGCAAAAAATTCCCTGGTTTGGAAAACGAAAAGCAAATGGAAATGCGCAAACAGCTCGGGCAGAAATGGCATTTTCTCAATTAGAGAAAAAGCGATTGGCTATAACTCATGAAATCCGAAATGTTTGGTATGATCAATATTATTTGATGCGCATTACGGATTTAACGCAACAGAATTTTGAATTAATCCAAAACTGGGATTCTGTCATTCGTTCAAAATATATCACCTCCAGAACAGGGCACCCGGATCTCATCAAAACCCAGATTGAACTGATTCAGTTGGAAGATGAATTATTGTCATTGGAAAATCAAAAACGACCTTTATTGGAATCGTTTCGAAGTCTCATAAATGAACAGGATCTCTTGGAAATTAGTGTACCTGATTCATTATCATTCACATTGACAGAAATAAATAGAAACATACTTCTCGGTATGATTAAAGACTCAAACCCTGATTTAATGATGGCAACTGCTGAATTTGAGATGAGCAAAGCACGATTGAAAAGAGTAAAATTAAATCGAATGCCAGATTTTGGAGTTGGAATGGAAAAAATCGGAACCGGTGTAAAGCCTGAAAACAAATTCAGTGGTAAAGATCCTTTGGTGGCAAAAGTGTCCTTTGATATTCCACTCTGGTTTGGTAAAAATAAATCTGCCATTAAATCCGCCAATCTCAGTCTGGAATCAGTACAGCAAAAAAATATTTCAATACAAAATGAATTAGAAGCAAAATTGGAAAGGGTTCTATATGAATTAGAAGAATCCAACCGTCAGATTCAGCTATATCAAAATGTACTCATTCCGAAAGGGCTGGAATCACTTGGGGCGACCGAGAAAGCATATCGTGCAGATAAAATCGACTTTCTTTCTCTCGTTGATGCACAACGACGCTTGCTCAAATTTCAGATGAAATATGAAAAAGCACTTATCAATTTTTTAAAAGCAAAATCTAAACTGTCTAATTTGACAGGGGAGAAAATATCATGAGAATTATAAAAACTACAATTATTGTCATGCTGAGCCAGACGAAGCATTACTATCATAGTTTTTCACCCTTCGTCAAGCTCAGGGTGACAGATTATAAACCTTAATGGAGAACTTTATGAATATTTTAAAAAATAACAAAATTACAATTGGGTTGATCCTAATTGCATTTTTCTTGGGACTGTGGATTCCCAATGGCGATTCAACCGCTAAAGTTGCCACAAACAATGAATCCCATTCAAGTGAAACCCAGGTTTGGACCTGTTCCATGCATCCCAATGTCCAACTCCCGGAATCGGGTCAATGTCCCATTTGTTTTATGGATCTCATTCCTCTGGAATCGGAAAGTGGAAGTTTACAACCGAATCAATTATCCATGTCAGAAAGTGCAATGAAATTGGCATCAATTGAGACAATACCAGCTGCCTATGGGATTGCGAAAATGGAAATTCATTTATCAGGGAAAGTGGAATATGATGAATCACGAATCAGGAATATCACGGCATGGGTTCCAGGAAGGTTGGAACGTATGTTTGTGGATTATACAGGAATTACCGTGAATAAAGGTGACCACATGATGGAATTGTATAGTCCTGAAGTTTATACAGCACAGGAAGAACTAATCCAAGCCCGGAAGTTGGTTGAATCCAGTTCAGGGCAATCTGCATTCGGACAGAAAAATGTGAAAGCAACTTTGGCCGCATCGAGAGAAAAACTGCGATTAATGGGTTTACTGGATAAACAGATTAAAAAAATTGAATCTTCTGAATCGCCGACAAATCTTATTACTGTTTATAGTCCAATGACCGGTGTTGTGATCCAAAAAAATGGTGTAGAAGGTGCTTATGTTAAAACAGGCACCAATATTTATACCATCGCAGATTTGAGTCGTGTCTGGGTCATTTTTGACGCTTATGAATCGGATTTACCCTGGCTCGCTTTTGGGCAAAATATCACTTTTTCCGCGGAAGCCATTCCTGGGGAGACTTTTAAAGGTCACATTGCTTTTATTGATCCGGTTTTGGACGCAAAAACACGAACTGTTAAAGTACGAATGAATGTGCAAAACCCTGATGGATTGATCAAACCGGGTATGTTCGTTCAAGGCACCATTCAAGCAACGCTTGATGGTGATGGAAAAGCCATTAATCCTGAATTGGCGAATAAGTGGATTTGCCCCATGCATCCCGAAGTCGTTCGAGACCAAAAGGGCGATTGTGAAGTTTGTGGAATGGATTTGGTCAAATCTGAATCCATGGGACTTATCAACACATCAGGACAAAAACAAGAAAATTTGCTCATTCCAGCCAGTGCAGTTTTAAAGACAGGAAATCGCGCCATCGTTTATGTGCAAATCCCCGGAACTGATCCCACTTTTGAAGGTCGCGAAGTTGTATTGGGATCTCGGGTAGGAGATCAGTATATCGTTAAATATGGACTCAAGGAAGGGGAACTTGTTGTAAGGAAAGGCAATTTTAAAATTGATAGCGCCATGCAGATTGCTGCGAAACCCAGCATGATGAATCCCAGTGGCGGCCCATCAGGAATGGGGCATAATCATGGTGGAAGTATGCCGAGTAAACAAATCCAAACAATGGAAAACTATGAATCCACTGCACCATTTCAAAAAGCAAAATCACTCATTATAGATGCCTATTTTATTTCTCAAGCAGCTTTGGTAAAAGACGATTTTAAAGAATCAAAAACAGCCTTATTTGCCATGAATATTGTTTTGTCAGCAACAATTCCGAAATCATTTGATTTATCAGAAAAGGCAACTGAAAAATGGAATGAAATCAGAGACAAACTCATTTCAGATACCGAACACGCACAACATTGGAAAAGTATCGATGACATTCGGTCATCATTTAAGGGCGTGAGCCAATCCATGTTGGTGTTGGAACAGTTCTTTGGTCATGAATCGGAAGAATCTTATTATGAAATATTTTGTCCCATGGCCTTCAATAATACAGGGGCTTCCTGGTTGAGCAAGGAGAAGGATGTGAATAATCCATATTTTGGCGCGGGTATGTTGAAATGTGGCGAAGTGAAGAGAGAGTTTGATGGAAAAAAGTAGGTAAAGGAAATACTCTGTCATCCTGAGCCTGACGAAGGATAAAATGTCCATTTCGTCAAGCTCAATATGACATTTTCTCAATGTTTGTGTAAATAATTGAATTCATAAAGAAAAAAACTATGTTAAATAAACTCATAAAATATTGTCTTAATAATCCATTGGTTGTTGGGATATTCCTCACGGCTGTGGTGCTGTGGGGCATCATGGTGGCACCATTTGATTGGAAATTGGGCGATCTACCCCGAGATCCAATTCCGGTTGATGCCATACCTGATATTGGCGAAAATCAACAAATCGTGTTTACGAAATGGCCGGGGCGGAGCCCACAGGATATTGAAGACCAAATCACTTATCCCCTCACAACGGCCCTTTTGGGTGTTCCGGATGTAAAAACGGTTCGCTCATTTTCCATGTTTGGCTTTTCAACAATCTACGTCATTTTTAATGAAAATGCGGAATTCTACTGGTCCCGTTCACGAATCCTGGAGAAATTGAATTCACTTCCATCCGGGACCTTGCCACAAAATGTTCAACCCACATTAGGGCCCGATGCGACAGCACTTGGGCAAGTATTCTGGTACACATTGGAAGGGCAGGATAAAGACGGAAATCCAACGGGTGGATGGGATCTGCAGGAACTTCGCAGCATTCAGGATTGGACCGTGCGTTATGCCTTGCAGTCAGCGAATGGTGTAGCAGAAGTGGCATCTATTGGCGGATTTGTAAAAGAATATCAAATTGATGTAAATCCAATCGCTATGCGGGAACACGGTATTCAGTTGACAGATGTTTTTAATGCAGTACGCCAATCCAATTTAGATGTGGGGGCACGGACGATTGAAGTGAATCGCGTGGAATATATGGTGCGCGGTTTGGGTTTTATCAAATCCTTGGAAGATATCGAATACACTGTGGTGAAATCTGAAAATAATGTGCCCATTTATATAAAGGATGTGGCTCATGTTGCGCTGGGGCCAGCCTTGCGTCGTGGTGTGCTTGATAAAGAGGGTGCAGAGGCTGTGGGTGGTGTCGTGGTGGCGCGTTATGGAGAAAATCCATTAGCAACCATCAAAAGCGTGAAAGAAAAAATAAAAGAGATATCACCGGGATTGCCTTCAAAAACGCTTGCTGACGGAACGGTGAGTCAAGTTATGATTGTACCATTTTACGACCGTACAGGCCTGATTTATGAAACACTGGACACATTGAACCATGCATTGCGGGATGAAATATTGATCACCATCATTGTGATTTTGATCATGGTCATGCATTTTCGTTCATCATTGCTCATTTCGAGCATGTTGCCATTGACGGTCCTGGTTGTTTTTATCGGTATGAAATTATTCAAGGTGGATGCCAATATTGTGGCATTATCGGGAATTGCAATTGCCATCGGAACCATTGTGGATATGGGTATCGTGGTCACGGAAAACATTCTTCGTCATTTGGAGAAATCAAAAGAGAAAACAAAGGATGTAATTATTAAAGCTGTCTCCGAAGTGGGTGGCGCTGTCATAACGGCAGTTTCCACAACGGTAATTAGTTTTCTGCCTGTTTTTACTATGATGGGCGCAGAAGGAAAATTGTTCAAACCTTTGGCTTATACGAAAACCTTTGCTCTCGTTGCATCCGTCATTATTGCATTAACCATATTACCCGTATTAGCCAATTTGCTGCTGGGGAAAAAGAAAAAGCCCGCATTCAGATTAGAATTAGATATATTGAAGCGCTACCCGTGGTTGGGTAATGGAATAGTCATTTTCTTGGTCATCCTTATTTTATCCGGCACTTGGGCGCCTCTCGGGTTGATAAAAGGGTTCTTCTTTAATTTGATATTTGTGGTGTTATTGATTGGCCTGATCATGGGCGGAATCACTGCCTTTACAAAAGTGTATCCCCGAATCCTTCGCTGGGCACTTGATCATAAAGCCAAAGCATTATCCTTGCCGGGATTCGTAACAGCATTCGGGTTGGTTGTCTGGCTCGGTTTTGGGACTTTTACAGGATGGCTGCCGAAATTCATCCAATCTTCTTCTCCTATGGTAGCCATGAATCATGCATTTCCCGGTTTAGGAAAAGAATTTATGCCGCCCCTGGATGAAGGATCGTTTTTGTATATGCCAACCACCATGCCCCATGCAGGAATGGAAGAATCCATTGATGTGTTGCAAATATTGGATAAGGCACTGTATTCTGTGCCGGAAGTAGAATCGGTTGTGGGCAAGATCGGACGTGTGGATTCACCCTTGGATCCGGCTCCGTTGAGCATGGTGGAATCCATTGTGGCCTATAAACCTGAATATGGTATGGATAAGAATGGAGAAACGATTCGTTTGTGGCGGGACCATATTCGTTCATCCGATGATATTTGGGATGAATTGGTGAAGGTGGCGCAAATTCCAGGGACAACATCTGCACCGAAACTGCAGCCCATTTCTACACGATTGGTCATGCTCCAGAGTGGGATGCGGGCACCTATGGGAATCAAAGTGAAAGGACCCGATCTGGAATCCATTGAATCTTTCGGATTGGTGTTAGAAAAACATTTGAAAAATGCACCGGGCGTGAAGGCAGATATGGTTTTTGCAGACAGGATCGTAGGAAAGCCTTATCTTGAAATTGATATTGATCGAAAATCCATTGCCCGTTATGGTATTGCTTTACAGCAAGTACAACATGCCATTGAAGTTGCGGTGGGCGGTATGACCATTACAACGACTGTGGAGGGACGGGAGCGCTATCCGGTTCGGGTTCGATATATGCGTGAATTCCGAGATAAAATTGAATCACTGGACAATATTCTGATCCCAACACCAAGTGGTGCACAAATTCCATTGATTCAATTGGCAGATGTGAATTATGTCCGCGGGCCGCAAGTGATCAAAAGTGAAGACACATTCAAAATGGGTTATGTTCTTTTTGATAAACAAAATGAATGGGCGGAAGTGGATGCAGTGGAATCAGCCCAAGGATATTTGAATGAATTAATTCAAAATGGAACAATAAAAGTTCCCAATGGGGTCAGTTTTACTTTTGCAGGTAGTTATGAAAACCAGATCCGTGCATCCAAGAAATTGGCAGTAGTATTGCCCTTGGCATTAGGAATTATCTTTTTAATACTATACTTTCAGTTTAAGCGAGTATCTACCACAATAATAGTATTTAGTGGAATTTTTGTTGCCTGGTCTGGTGGATTTACAATGCTATGGTTATATGGCCAAGACTGGTTTTTGAACTTTAGTATTTTGGGAGAAAATATGCGAGATTTATTTCAGGTGCATCCTGTTAATTTAAGTGTGGCTGTATGGGTAGGATTCCTGGCTTTATTCGGCATTGCTAGTGACAATGGCGTTATTATCAGCACCTATTTGGACCAAAGTTTTGAGCAGCGGAAACCAGACACAATTAAAGATATTCGCGAAGCAGTTGTTTTTGCAGGTGAGCGCAGAATCCGTCCGGCCATGATGACCGTTGCCACTACCATTTTAGCACTGATTCCCGTACTTACGTCAACGGGTCGTGGCGCCGATGTAATGATTCCCATGGCAATCCCATCTTTTGGTGGAATGGTTTTTGCGATTTTGACAACTTTTGTTGTCCCGATTCTTTATTCGTTTATAAGAGAAAAAGAAATCACTTGAGAAATATGGAGTTGAAAATGAAAAATAGCCTACTGTTAATTATTACATTGATGATATTCGGGTGTGAAAATAATACGGCTGATCAAAATGAAAGATTGATAGAAAATATTGTTAATGATATACGAATTGGTTGGGAAAATGGAGATGGCACAGCTTTCTATAAACATTTTCTGGATTGGGATGGTGCCAGATATTTTGAAGGAGGCGGTCAAAATGTTGGTCTCGAAGATTTGATTGTGAATCATGTAGAGCCGGAAGCTGAATTGGGTCTGAAATTAGGATTCACAAATATACAAACACATTTTGAAGGAAATTTTGCCTGGGCAGTTGTGGATACTGAAATTAAACTCACCACAACGAGTGGTCGAAAAATACATAATAAAGGGCACGGTACATATTTACTTCGCTGGATTAACGGATCTTGGAAAGTGGTGCATACCCAATCAGCGAGTAGACCGGTATGATGGACTTACTTGTTTTTATGCCCAATATTCATCCTATTATTGTCCATTTTCCAATCGTACTTATACCATTGGGATTTGTAGTGCATTTGGTTTGTGTATTCTTAAAACGAACGGATGATTTTAAAATTCAAATTGGAATATTTTATTTGGCTGCCACGGTCAGTTCCGCAGGTGCATTTTTATCTGGACGACAGGCGGCCGATACTGTTTCTGTGTCCGCCCAAGCGAACCTTGTTCTATCGGACCATGCGGATTTGGCATTGTGGACATTGAGTATTTCTATAGTAGTTTCCCTTTTATATGGGCTGTGGTTGCGGTCTAAATCCTTATCTTTTTTACCTTGGGCTGTTTTGGCTTTATCTCTGGTGAATGTTGGATTTCTCATCGTTACGGCAGACCATGGCGGTCAATTGGTCTATCGTTTTGGGACGGGTGTTTCTCTGCCGAAAGATAAGCCTGTCATTCCCCAAACCATTGAGCAGGTTTCTGCAATTATGACGAATCCTGATGGTTCATGGAGTTGGGAACCACAATTTGAGAATGATCAAAATGACTTTTCCGAATTTTATTTTATTGAGGGAAATTCCAATGATATAAAATCAGATTCGGAAAAGAATGGGTTTATTGTCATCAGTCATCCTGTTTCTTTTATGTTGAATAAACCAGTCGCAGACGTTCAAGTTGAAGTAATATTGGATGTAAGTGAATTCAATGGGGACGTTTCAATTTTTCACCATTATCAATCAATGGAGCATTATGATTTCCTGGACATATCCCTTGGAAAAATAATTTTGGGACGAGTTGAAAACGGAAAGCGAAACGAGATGGATTCAAAGAATCTTCAGGTGGATGGTTGGGTTACTCTAAAAGTCATAGGAAGCGGTCGCCATTTTAAAGGGTATTTAGACGAAAAACTGGTCGTTCACGGACATGCTCCCGTATTTGATCCCGGGTCAGTGGGAATCATGTTAAATGGAACCGGTACTTTAGGGTTGAAATCCATAGAAACTGTTATACTAAAACACAATTAAAAATAAAAAGTGTAACCTCTTATAAAAATCACCATCTAAAGAGTAATGGCTTCAATAAATATAAAATAATAAAAGACGAATAATGTTTGTTCCATCTCACATCGCATCCGGATATATACTTTGGAAAGTCATGAAATCTTCATCATGGACCGTTTATCCTTTTATGCCATTTCTACTGTTTGCATCCATTTTACCCGATGCAGATGGACTTTTTTCTACCACGGTGGCCGGACACCATACCATTTTACATACACCCATTTTCTGGGTCATTCTTTTTGGTGGAATGATACTCATCCAAAAATGGAAGAAAATGGAAATCTTAAATCCCGTTTCTTTGGGAATTTTTCTTGGTGCACAACTTCATTTGATCACCGATTGGTTTACGGCAAGAACTGTGGGTATTCAATGGTTATATCCGTTAAGTCAAAAGAATTATTTTTTATTCCAAATTCATCCGGAAAAAGGGCAGGGTTCCATCTGGGAAATGGTTCAAACTCCCTATTTCTCATTCTATATGGAAAATGCATTTTTATTTTGGGTGGAAATTGGAGTGATCTTTGTTGCAATGTCGTTAATGTTAACCAATATTTTATATGATAAAATTTCAATTAAATAAATAAAAGGACTCAAAAGTGAAAAATACAATTATCATTCTTTTAACAGGTCTCATCCTGGGACTTATGGCCTGTAGTAAGGGAGAAGCAAAACAAGCAGATATTGCATTAACAACTATGCAATGCGGAATGTGTGAAGCTACCATTGAAAAAGGGATGTCTAAAATCAAAGGCATTACAAAGTTCGATGTTGATTTAGAAGGCAAAACCGGTCACGTAACCTACAAAGCAGCTGTGATTGATATAGCTACAATTGAAAAAGCAGTTTCTGCTTTAGGATATCAAGCTAATGAAACATTAGCAGACCCAGTAGCTTACGAAGCATTACCAGGATGTTGCAAAGTAGGTGGAATGTAAAAAAAGAATGTAGGCGGAAAACCGTCCCTTTTTAATTTTACCCATTAAATTCAATGATAACCACTTTTCATCAATTATTTTTAAGGAACTAAATGAAGCTACACTTATCGCTTTTACTTTTGTTGTTAATATTTGGTTGTTCCTCTTCCGAAATCATTGAAGCACCTTTCGGGGAAGGAAGTCGCTATCCCCATTTAACAAAAACAGAAAAGGGTGGATTACTTGTTTCCTGGTTTGAGCCGGTAGATTCCACAACCTTTGGATTTTTATGGTCCGAATTCTCGAACGGAAATTGGTCCGAAAAAAGTCTCATTTATTCTTCAAAAGATTTCTTCATTAATTGGGCTGATTTCCCTTCAATCTTTGAGGTAAATGAAAATACAGTTGTTGTGCATTGGCCAGAAATGAGTGCAGAGGGTACTTATGATTATGATGTGAGAATTTCCTATTCTCGTGACCGAGGTAAAACATGGGAGAAATCGATAATTCCACACCGGGACGGGAAACATGCAGAACACGGTTTTGTCTCATTTTATAAAAATGAAAAACAGGATTTAGGATTAGTTTGGTTGGATGGCCGTCATATGGCAGGTGGACAGGGACATGGCAGTGCTGGGGATATGAATCTTTATACGTCCACATTTGACAGTGACTTCAATCAAGGTGAGGATAGTTCTATTGATGCCATGGTCTGTGAATGTTGCCCCACCTCTGCAGTTCAATTAGGAGATATTACTTTAGTCGCCTATCGCGACCGTGCTGAATCTGAAATTAGGAATATCAATATCCTTCGGAAAGTGGGAGGTAAATGGGAAAACCCATACCCGGTTCATGAAGATGGCTGGATGATACCGGGTTGTCCTGTAAATGGTCCAAAATTAGCAGAAAAAGATGGGAAAATAGCCATTGCATGGTTTACAGCGCCTGAGGGTGATTCACAAATCAATGTGGCATTTTCAGATGACTCGGGAAAATCCTTTTCATCTCCCATCCGGATTGATGCAGGAAAACCTATCGGAAGGGTGGATATAGGATGGTTGAATGACGAGTCTGTCACGGTTAGCTGGTTAGAAGCCAATGACGAGAACGCGTCCCTTGTCTATCGGACATTGGGCAGAAAGGGTCCTTTATCAGAGGTGATGGAAGTAGAAACATTGGCTGGCGGCCGAGGAATCGGTTATCCGCAATTTGAAATGTTGGGAGAGAAAATTCTGTTTTTATGGACCGATCCCATAGAAAAAACTCAAATAAAATCGAAGTGGATTGCTTTATAAAAAATGCTTTCTAATTAAGTGAGAATGTGTAATTTCGCTCCATAATCCGAGAATATGACTTCATGAAATTCCTAACCCGGTTATTGATATGTTTAATTCTGATGGGTGCTTTGCCATTATCAGAAGCGGGATCCATGCGTGCTGACTCGGCAGAAGAGCAGAAAAAGAAGAAGAAGAAAAAGAAAAAAGGGTCTGGAAAAAAATCAAAAAAGAAATCTTCGGGCAAAAAGAAGAAGTCTAAAAAAGGATCAAAGAAAAAATCCAAGAAAAAGAAATCCAAAAAGAAAAAATCAAAAAAATCTTCTTCAAAAGCGGAACCCATCGAATCCGCATCATCCATTAATAAAACGTCACGAATCAACACCGCTGCTTTCGCGGATGAATTATTCAACCTGACCGGCGAACTTCAGGCATCTAATAGAGAATTGGCCCGAGCCACACGGTTTTTTTACCAGGAAGAGCCGAAAAAGCAAGTAGTCGCCTTAGATTCAAAACCATTTTTCTCCAGGGAAGATTTTGAAAAAGAAGCTCGCCTCAATCCGGAAAATCTTTATGTCCAGCGGCAATTGGGGATGCATTACGAAGCCAATGGGGATTATGCTGCAGCCAAGGATGTTTATCTCCGGGAAGTGGCAAAAAATCCTTATAATCCGGATACTCACTTTTTTTTGGGATCTTTATATGCGACCTTGGGTGAATATCAAAAATCAAAAAATGCTTTCGAAGAAGCCTTGTATTTAGATCCGAATCATGGCGCAACCATCGAAGCCATGTCCATGTTTGTTCATACCGATCAACAGAGAAAACTGAGTCGAGATATTCTTAAACTTTCATCAGAAAAAGCGCCAGATGGACCTGCCCAGCGAATCATCATCATCCGTGAGAAAATGGCGTCTGGCGATTATACCGAAGCATTAAATTTATCTGAAGAAGCAACTGAAAAATATCCAACCCATACGGGATTTATTCAACTCATTGGGGAGAATCACCTGAAACTCGGTCGAGTGGAAGATGCTAAAAGATCATTTCAACGTGCTATTAAACTCAATCCGAGAGATATTCAGCCTCATCTCTCGTTGGCCGATTTGTATTTTGAACAAGGAAAATATGTCTATGCGGCACTTTCGTTCAGTGATGCCGTTTATTTGGATCCGGATAATGGTGATTACCGTTACATGCAGGGACTCAGTTATTTTAATGCCCATGAATGGGGTAGAACCGCCGCTGCGTGGGAAGATCTCCTTCATTACCGGCCCAATGATGCGGTTGTGAGAAACCTCCTGCCACAAACCTACTATGTGCTGGCAGTGGAATATAACAGGATCGGCAACCCCACCATGGGTCGCCAGGCATTCAAGAATGCACTTTCTGTGAATAACAACACTTCAGCTTGGTTGTCGGGCGCTATGGGTGTTTTGGGGAAGTTTTATCGGGGCAAGACCATGTACAGCGAATCACTCATTGCATACCAGGAAGTTCTTGAATTGAGTCCCAATGACGCAGATGCCTATATGGGCATCGGTATTACGTATTGGAAAATGAATGAAAAACTATTGGCCCGTGCATCCTGGGAGAAAAGTCTTGAGATCAAACCGGAGAATAATGAATCACGCGGTTGGCTCATCTTATCCTCCCAAGGCTCATAGATTTTCCCCGCTCCATCTTCCATTTTTTTCTTAACGAAAAGGCGCAGAGTCGCAAAGATTTGGTTAGACACAAAGAATGTGATGGTTCGCAAAATCGAATTTAAACGATTCACTTTTTTTAATTCGCAGCCTACATTATCCATAGGGTTGCTGAGCATGTCCCTGCCCAATCGGTAGGCGGGGAAGCACCATTTCCAATCTTAATTCCTAATCCTAATCTTTATCCAGCCCATCCATGCGCCATGTATTAATTACTTTCCTCCTCCTTTTTTCCACCCTTTATTCAAAAGATTTTTATGAAGGCGATCCCTTAGTCAAGAAAGGTGTTTATGCATTTTATAATTATGAATTTGACCGCGCTGTGATCATTTTGACGGATGCCCGGGAAAAATACCCCGATCATCCTGGCGTTCATCTTATTTGGGTTGCTGCGCGCTGGGTGCGAAGTCTGGCCAATGATCCGGTGGAAGACGCCAATACCATGCTTGAATCGGACCTTGCTTTGATTCAACCGGTATATGAAGCGTTGGTGGAGCGATTCGAATATGACCAAACGTATCAGCTTTACCGGGGATCTGCTCTGGGTCTTAGTGCCCGGGTTACACTTGGAAAGAAACAGTGGCTCCGGACACTTTACCGGGCATTCAAGGGATTTACTATAATAGATGACGTTGCGGAAAAATCGCCAGAAATAAAGGATGCCCGGCTTCCCATCGGGATTGTGGAATATTATGCGGGAATCAGCAATGTATTCTTAAAATGGGCAGTGGAACTTTATGGGTTAGATGCATCCAGAGAAGCGGGCTTGAATGAAATGTCAAAGGCTGCAAATGAGGGAGATTGGGCCTGGATCGAAGCAAAAGGCATATTAAGCTTTTTGTATCTCTGGGTGGAGGAAGAACCTATTATGGCCTATAAACATTCCAGGGATCTGGTAGCGCATTTTCCAAAGAATTATTATTTTAATCTCCTCCTGTTAGAGTCCATGATTCGCACAGATAAAATAGATGAATCTTACACAATAATAGAAGATATAGAGAATCTATCAAGTGATCTCACAGATCGACAAAAAGAATGGTACTTCCCATATTTTAATTATGAAAAAGCGTTATTAACTTTCCATCAAAAACAATATTCAGACGCATTGGAATTGCTGAATAGTGCAATCAATTCTTACACAGCCGAGTTGGATATCATCTTAGGAAATGCTTATCTATTACAAGGCATGACTTACGATAAAATGAATAAAAGAATCGAAGCAAAATCAAGTTACAAATTATGCTTGGATTGCAATAATTTTTCATCTGCCATGGAAAAAGCAAAACAATATTTGAAGCTACCTTACCAAGGGAAATAATGCAGACCTATTGTCTCAGTTTAACAAAATACCAGCGTTGGCAAACACGGGAAGTCATGGTTGGGAATGTAGGTGTAGGCGGAAAGAATCCCATTCGAATCCAGTCAATGACCACAACGGATACTATGGATACAGAAGGGACCATTGCGCAATCAATCCGCATGATCGAGGCAGGTTGTGAAATCGTCCGGATAACAGCGCCCAGTATAAAAGAAGCAGAAAACCTACGGGCGATCCGGGATGGATTGCGTGAAAAAGGATATAATACTCCCTTAGTTGCAGATATTCATTTTACGCCGAATGCGGCGGAAGTGGCGGCACGAATCGTAGAAAAAGTCCGGGTGAATCCCGGAAATTATGCAGACCGGAAAAAATTCGAGATCCATGATTATTCCGACGAATCTTATGGGAAAAAACTGGATCGAATCCGGGAACGATTTGTCCCTCTAGTGCGGATCTGTAAAGAGGACGGAACGGCTATGCGGATCGGCACAAACCATGGGTCATTATCTGACAGGATTATGAGTCGCTATGGTGATACACCCCTTGGTATGGTGGAATCGGCTATGGAATTTCTTCGCATTGCTGAAGACGAAAATTATCAAGATATCATTCTATCCATGAAAGCCAGCAATACACAGGTGATGGTACAAGCGTATCGTTTACTTATCAAGACCATGGTGGAAGAAGGAATGAATTATCCGCTTCATCTTGGCGTGACAGAAGCGGGAGAGGCGGAAGACGGCCGGATCAAGTCAGCCGTTGGAATTGGCACACTCATGGAAGATGGATTGGGGGATACAATCCGGGTTTCATTAACGGAAGACCCGGAAGCTGAGATTCCGGTAGCCCAAGTTTTGGTCAATCGCTATGGGACCAGAGAAAATCATGCGCCGATTCCTGAAATCAAATTCTTCCCTTACGATCCATTTTTCCGGAGAAAACGAAAGTCGAATACTTTATTAAATCTTGGTGGTGAGGAGGTGCCGCGAGTCTTTGGTGATCTGTCGGAAAAAAAATCGATTACTTATCGGGACCTAATGCCATTTGGATATATTTATTCTGAAAGCCAGGACAAATGGCATATTTCTGATCAGGCTGTGGATTTTCTTTTTATTGGAGACAATTCCATTAATTTTGAAATTCCTGGAACACTTGGCATTGTTCAGAATTCTGAATCCTTAGATGAAAAAGAACAGCATTATCCTTTATTTTCAATGGATAATGGAAATGCCATTCCGGAAGATCGAGTTTCATTCCTAAAAATAAAATCGAACATTGAGTTTTTCGAAATCATCGATATCCCGTATATGAATAATACAGTTTTAGTTTTAGAAACCGATAACGAGCACGGCTATGCTGAGCAAAGACGGTTTTTCGTTGAGTGCATGAAGAATAAAATTCAAAACCCCATCGTCGTAAAAAGATCGTATCGACATTATTCCAAGGATGAATTACTACTTTATTCAGCCACAGACTTGGGCGGACTTCAGTTGGACGGTTTTGGAGATGGGATCTGGATCGAATATGATCATGATGCCGGTTTTGTGAATGAAACTGCGTTTGGAATTCTACAGGCCAGCCGATCAAGAATTTCCAAGACAGAATACATCTCTTGTCCATCCTGCGGCCGGACCTTGTTTGATCTCCAGGAAACTACGGCAAAGATCCGTGCTCGGACCGATCACCTGAAAGGTGTCAAAATCGGCATCATGGGCTGCATTGTGAATGGCCCCGGAGAAATGGCGGATGCAGATTATGGATACGTGGGGACAGGAGTTGGTAAGATCTCTCTTTATAAAGGTCAAGATGTGATCGAAAAAAACATCCCTGCAGAATCTGCCGTGGATGCCTTAATCCACCTGATTGATTTCCATGGAGATTGGATTGAACCAGCAGATGTTTAGCATTGTTCATCTATCTCCGAGAATCGTATTTTTCGCCTAAGTAAATCGTTCAAGATGCCTAAAAAGAGTCAACTATGAAAAAACTCATTCCATTTCTTCTCACAATAATTCTGTTCGCACAAACTGGTGAAGGGAAACTTTCACCGGTTGTTACCTATTGGAAAACCTTATCTGTGGACGAAAAAGAAACATTTCTATTTTCTTATTTGACCCAGGTGTATGAAACCCACACAGAACTCCAAAACTCGGTTGGTTATGGCGGCTTTACAGAATGGTATTACGAGAATCGTGCAGAATTGGTCTATGGCATTTTTGATAAACTGAAAGAAGTTACAATTGCTGAAATGGCAGAATGGATCGATGAATTTTATTCCCATGGAGAATATGCAAACCGGCCCTTCTATGAAGCATTGGAATTTGCCTATCGTTTTGCCGATGCCTCAGGCGGCACTATGTGGGAAAAATACGAAAACCTGAAGTTCGAAAAAATTAAACCCGGGAAGGATTGATGTCTTTTCGTCAGCCGAAATTTATACAAAACTGGCTGGAGATTTATAGAGAGGGTGGGTTGATTCATCTGTTGAAAGTGAAAGGGTGGATGGTACTTGTCGCTTTTTTCCTTTTTTATTTGATCCGTGATTCTGTATTTTATATTCTCATTCCTTATTTAGCTTATTACAATATCAGCTCTTGTTACTGATTTGAATTCGAAAGTTCTCAGCAGCGCCATTCTCGGAATTGATGCTTATGTGGTTGAAGTGGAATGTCATATTACAGGCTCCAGACTCCCAAAGTTTGTTACAGTCGGTTTGCCGGAAGGAGCTGTAAAGGAAAGCAAGGAACGTGTCTCCGCAGCTATCCAGAACAGCGGTTACAAACTTCCCGGAAAACATATCACCGTCAATCTTGCCCCGGCAGATATCCGAAAAGAAGGGTCTGCCTTTGATCTGCCCATTGCAGTGGGACTTTTATCAGCCATTGGCGAAGTGAGTGAAGATTATATAAATAAGATTCTTTTGATGGGTGAATTGGCATTGGATGGCTCGATACGCCCGATCCAGGGAGCATTGCCAATTGCAATCTGCGCAAGAGATAATGGTGTTCCTGGCATCATTGTGCCGGAAGAAAATGCCAAAGAAGCCTCCGTTGTGGAAGGTGTAAAGGTTGCCGGTGCTTCATCTTTAAATGAAGTGATCCAGATCCTGAATGGGATGATCGAGAAAGATGCGTTCAAAACGGACCTGAAAACACATTTCAAGCAACAAAGTAAATATCCACGAGATTTTGCCGATGTGAAAGGGCAGGAACAGGTCAAGCGAGCATTGGAAGTAGCAGCAGCCGGCGGGCATAATGTGATTATGGTTGGTCCACCTGGTAGCGGAAAAACCATGCTCTCAAAACGGATCCCAACCATTCTGCCTGACCTAACACTTGATGAAGCCCTTGAAACGACGAAAATCCACTCTGTAGCCGGCGTTTTACAGAGTAAACTGGGATTGGTGGGCATCCGGCCGTTTCGATCGCCACACCACACAATTTCGGATGCAGGACTTATTGGGGGCGGCACCATTCCAAGACCGGGAGAGGCAAGCATGGCACATCATGGTGTTTTATTTTTAGACGAATTACCGGAATTCAAAAAGAATGTTTTGGAAGTGATGCGTCAACCATTGGAAGACGGTATGGTTACAATCGCACGGGCAGCATTGAGCCTGACTTATCCCGCGCAATTTATGCTCGTAGCCGCCATGAATCCATGTCCATGCGGTTATGCCACCGATCCAAATAATGAATGCGCATGCTCGGCACAAATGATCCAAAGATACATGAGCCGAATTTCAGGTCCACTTCTAGACAGGATCGATATTCATATCGAAGTACCTGCAGTTCCATTCCAGGAATTGGCTGATAAGGAGGAAGGAGAATCATCAAAGGATATCCAAGGAAGAGTCCAGAAGGCAAGGGAGGTACAGTTATTTCGATTTAAAAAATCCGATAATCTTTTCTCGAATGCCCAGATGGAAAGTCAGGATCTGAAACTGCATTGCACTTTGGACAAAGAATCAGGTGAACTTTTAAAAACCGCCATGGAAAAACTGGGTCTTTCCGCTCGGGCCTATGATCGGATCCTGAAGGTCTCACGAACCATCGCTGATCTGGAAAAAACTGAAAAGATTAATTCCGGTCATATTAGTGAAGCGATTCAATACCGAAGCCTGGATCGGCAATTGTGGTTGGGCTAGTTTCCTTCAATCATCCTGATTGGAGAACAGGGGTAACCCAAATCTCTTTATTCAATCATGGGGGTGTACCGAATTTCTTGACAATCAGGAATTTATTCAGCGTTTCGCGAGATTAGAAGAATGATTGTCGCACGGCATGGTAGGTTAGCCTAGTAGCACAATCATTCCTGATTCTTCTAGGGTGACTTGACGTGCCTTTGAAACATTGAAAAAAATTATGAATATTTTGGGATGACTCCATTAATCTAAAAGCGAATAATTTGGCAAGTGACCTTTATTGAATCATTGTATTTTATAGATATGATATGGCCACTATTCTTCACATTTTTCTCAATCGGTTTTCTCTTCAGGATAAAACGACCACGTCTTTCAACAAAAAATCAATTGGTGAAATAAATGGATAAAGTCCGCATTTTGAATCTCAAGATTCCAGCCCGCCACGGTGTTTACGAATTTGAAAAGGACAAGAATAGCCTATTCGAACTGGATGTGGAAATGCACACAGACCTTTCTGTAGCCGGACAGACTGATGGCCTGAAAGACACCATCAATTATAATGAAGCCGTGTCTGTGATCACAGACATATTCACCGAAAAAGATTATCATTTGATCGAAGCGGTGGGGGAAACTATTTGTAAAAAATTATTGGCAGATTTCCCGATCTTAAAGGTTGTTATTAAAATTCGGAAACCTCATGCACCGATTATGGCGGACCTGGATACGGTGGAAGTGGAATTGGTGCGGGAGAAATAAATGAAACCGGTTACCGCTTATTTATCATTGGGCTCAAACCTAGGAGATCGGGAATCGAATCTTGCCCAGGCCACCATGGCATTAACCATAAATTTTGATATTTCGGATATCGAATCATCATCCTATTACGAAACCGCACCCTTGTACAATGTGGATCAACCAGATTTCCTTAACTCTGTGGTCAAATGTACAACCAGCTTAAAACCATTCGATTTTTTAGATGTGTGTAAACGGATCGAAAAAATGCTGGGGCGTTCAGAGATAAGAGAAAAAAATGCACCACGGATCATTGATATTGATATTTTATTTCACGGTGATGCCGTTTTGGAAACGGATGAATTGACCCTTCCCCATCCCATGTTGGGCGTAAGAAGATTTGTATTAATACCATTTGCCGAATTAGAACCTGATTTTAAAATTCCCCATTCAAGAATCACCATTAATGATCTGCTTGATCATTGTATAGACAGATCAAATGTGACACGCCACCGCATGGAGACACAAGCTTGAGAAATTTATATTATATTGCAATCGAAGGACCCATCGGGGTTGGAAAGACCAGTCTCGCTAACATGATGTCCAAAGAACTGGGCGCCCGGCTTGTGCTGGAAGCATTTGAAGAAAATCCCTTTTTACCGGATTTTTACAAGGATCCGGAGCGATATGCATTCCAGACACAGTTATTCTTTTTATTGCAGCGCTACCGCCAACAGCAGGAACTCCGACAGGTGGATATGTTTCAGAATTTGCTCATCACCGATTACATGTTTGTAAAGGATCGCCTGTTCGCATCCCTGAACCTGAGTGAGAAAGAAATGCACCTTTATGACACAGTAGCAAATCTGCTGGAACGGAATATCATTAAGCCGGATATGGTGATCTATCTCCAGGCGGACACGGACACACTTATGAAGAATATCGCCCAGCGAGGCAGGGAAATGGAAACAGAGATCACATACGAATACATCGATGCTTTGAGCCAGGTTTATACGGAATATTTTTTCCGGTACCAGGATACGCCACTTGTGATCATCAACACAAACAATATTGATTTTGTTCATAATGAAGATGACCTGAAAGAGGTGATCAACTATATACGTCAGCCGGTTTCAGGGACAAAATTTTTCAATCCTGTTTCGGAATTCTGATGTTAAAATGGCTACTTTTAGGATTCATAGGGTACATGCTTTACAAATCAGCAGGGCCATTACTCTCACTTTTCAAATTCAACCAATCCATCAAACTTAAAAAACGCAAAACGGATATTCGTTCTAAAGTTCAAAAAATGGATATCCAGGATGCGGAATTCGAGGATAAATCAGAATGAATACCCTAAAAAAGTTCTTAACCAATGAAGAACTATTCGACGGCGGCAAGGATTGGGCTTTACTCATATTACGGGTGATTCCATCTTTTTATTTATTCTTTTACCATGGAATGGGGAAGATCACCGCAGGAACCGATACTTGGGAATCACTGGGCGCTGCAGCGCTGTCATTGATCGGTATTTCATTTGGACATGTCATTTTCGGGTTTCTAGCAGCATTGAGTGAAGGGGTACTCACTTGGTTCGTCCTGCTTGGACTCAAAACACGGCTTGCTTCATTTTTTATCATGATGACCATGTTTTTTGCAGGATCGTACCATCTATCCAAGGGTGAAGGTCCTGAATTAGCCTTTATATATTTTGCCGTTTATTTTACATTATTTTTACGAGGGCCTGGGAATTTCAGTCTGGATGCAAACTTTGAATCATGAAAGCAGTCCTAATTCATGAACATGGTGGAGTAGGTGTCCTAAAATGGCAGGATGCCCCAGAACCGGAATTATCCGCAGGACAGGTCCTTGTTGATGTAAAAGCAACATCCTTGAATCATCTCGATATCTGGGTTCGAAACGGGATTCCCGGTGTGCCATTGCCATTGATTTCTGGCACCGATGCTGCGGGAATAATTTCTGCAGTTGGCGATTATGTTGATGAAAACAGGATCGGTGAAAGGGTCATGATCCAACCGCTGATTTATTGTGGGAATTGTAATTCATGTAATTCCGGAAAAGAAAACTTCTGCGAATCTATGGGCATTATGGGAGAGAGCTCCCAAGGTGTAAACGCTGAACAGATTAACGTAGATGAGTCCCGCGCCATTCCATTTCCAGATCATTTGAGTTTTGATGAAGGAGCGTCCTTTGCACTTGTAGCCCAAACGTCCTATCAAATGCTGGTGAATCGGGCGAATCTTGAATCAGGTGAAACTGTTTTGATTTGGGGTGCCAGTTCCGGTGTGGGCAGTATGGCTATCCAGATCACAAAAGCATTGGGCACCACCGTCATTGCTATGGCCGGTACAGATGAAAAATGTGCAAAAGCCAAATCACTTGGCGCCGATCATGTATTGAATTACAAAACGGTTGATATTTTAGCTGAATTGAAATCGATGACGAATGGACGTGGAGCGGATGTGGTTTTTGAACATGTGGGACAAGCGACCTGGGATATTTCCATAAAAAGTCTGGCTCGTGGTGGACGGGTTGTTACCTGCGGCGCAACAACTGGATACAAAGCCAATTTGAATTTAACCCATTTATTTTTCAAGCAGCAGTCTGTTTTGGGTTCAACCATGGGATCAAAATCTGCTTTTGAAGGTGCCTTTGCGCTTTTGAGTGAAGGTAAAATAAATCCGGTGGTTGATCGTATATTCCCCATATCAGAAATCCAATCTGCACATGAATATTTAGAATCCGGTGAGCAGTTTGGGAAAGTGGTTTTATCCTATGAATAAACTAACCTGAATAATTAACCATGATGACGTTAATTGCTCTAACTGCTGGAATAATAATTATTATAGAAACAACGATGCGAAATAATTATTTAAAACGTAATTATGTAATTAATACCGATTACGTTTTACATATTTATCCTTTAAAAAAATCAGAACATGCTGTTTTATCTTCAATAGCATTATCAAATCTGGAATCCAGTAAAAACTTTATTTCGAAGCTGATGAATTAATGAAGCTAATATCATTTCTATTCCATGTTTTTCTATTTGGGCAGTTTGATCAGATCACAAATGGTTTTGGCCTGGATATTGGTTCCAGTGGTTCCGGTATGTTTGTCACGCGTCATTATTTTCATTCTTCCGAAAAAATCGCTTTAAATAGCGAATTACGTTTCTATGATATTAAAGCGGAAGAGGAAACCATCGTTTACGATTATTACACAGGGCAGTATAAAACGGTCGGTGGAAAAAGCCTGTTTATGATACCTGTATTTTTTGGGACAAATTATTATCCTTTTGTGGGAAAAATTGAAAACAATTTTGCTCCTTTTATTGCATTGAAAGGTGGTGTGGTTACTACGGTGGATGGCAGGGAATTTGGTACCTTCAGCGAACGGTGGAAGAATCCTGATGTTCAATATTCTCCCGGTGGATTTGTGGGTGTCGGGATCGATTTCAAAATAGTTGGACAATCATCTGTCATGGCGATGGTGGGTGTCGAATTACTACCATTGAACCAGGAAGCGGATGGGAAAAAGAATTATTCCGGTTTCCTGATCCATCTCTCTTTCAATCGCCGGGCAAAGTGATCCCAGACAAAGCCTTTTATGTGAGTCCCCAGAATGTTAACGGGGACACGTTTAAATTAGATCAAGGTGAATCCAACCACGCGACACGCGTCCTGCGATTAAAAGCGGGTGATGAGATTTGCCTTTTGAATGGTGAAGGTACTGGCTATCATGTTGTGATCGATACAGTTGGAAATGAAGTAGCTGGAACGATCAAGGAAACATTCGATGGATTAGGTGAAAATCAGTGCTCGATCACTCTGGCGCCGGCGCTCATTAAACGGGATCGGTTTGAACTCCTGTTAGAAAAAGCCACCGAACTGGGCGTAGCTGAAATTCAACCTTTAGCATTGGACAGATGTGTGAAAAAAACACTAAATGTTAACCGCAGCCAAAAGATCGTTACATCATCCGCAAAGCAGTGTCACAGAAGTAGATTCCCAGTTTTGAATGAGTCGCTGGATATGAGATCATTTTTAGACAATAGAAATGGTCAAATTGTGTCTGGCTTGATGGGAGCTGAAAAAACATTATCTCAATTGAATTTGAATTCAGATAAACCCGTTACAGTGATAATCGGACCAGAAGGTGATTTTACAGAAAATGAAATTAAGCAGATGAAAGATGCCGGTGTATTGTTTTACAATTTGGGACAGAGACGACTACGGGCAGAAACGGCAGCCTTAAATTCGTTATCTGTTTTGAATGAAATATTAAATTAAAAAAATAGCCGCGAAGAACACGAAGGACCGCTAAGATATTAATAATTTACTTCACGCACCTTTGTGACCTTCGTGGCAAAAAAAGGTACCATCATGGAAGATTGTTTATTTTGCAAAATGATTACTGGAGATATTCCGGCAGACAAAGTGTTTGAGAATGGCCGTATACTCGCTTTTCGGGATATTAATCCAGCCGCACCAACCCATATTTTGATCATCCCGAAAATTCATATTCCCACTTTGAATGAATTGGAACCGGAACATAATGAATTAGTGGGAGAATTGGTACGAACCGCTTCTGAATTAGCAAAACAAGAAGGAATCGCAGAGGCCGGTTACCGAACTGGATTTAATTGCAATGAAGCCGGTGGGCAGACCGTTTTCCATATTCATTTACATTTGCTTGGTGGACGAACTTTTGGGTGGCCACCAGGATAGTCTATTTGTAAAGATGAAAGTGGAAACAGGAAAAACGAAAATTATCCTTTTTTCATCTTTCATGTTTCTTGTCTTTCTCACGCTGACCTTGGATTCAATTATCCGGATTTTAACATGGGATTAGGTGCAATCCTGTGGTGGATATCCCGATGTAAATCCTGTAATTTCACACTCCACATTCTTACCAGCACTCATGTATATATCTGAATTAAAAATGCATGGCTTCAAATCTTTTGCCAATAAGGAAGTCATGAAACTCGGCCAGGGTATCACCACCGTTGTGGGTCCAAATGGCTGCGGCAAGACCAATATTGTCGATGCCATCCGGTGGGTGTTGGGTGAACAAAAATACAGTGTCCTTCGCAGCGGCAAAATGGAGGATGTGATCTTTAACGGTGCCGAAGGTACTAAGCCGCTGGGCGTTTGCGAAGTTTCCATGACCGTCCACAATAACGCTGGAAAACTTCCGATTGAATATAATGATATTGAAATTGCTCGTCGAATATATCGAAGTGGGGAATCGGAATATTACCTGAACAAAACCCAGTGCCGATTGAAAGATATTATGGATCTTTTTGTGGATACGGGCATGGGCTCGGATGCCTATTCAGTTATTGAATTGAAAATGATCGAGCAAATCTTATCAGAGACAGGTGATGATCGCCGGAAAATGTTCGAAGAGGCTGCAGGAATCCATAAATACAGAACCCAGCGGAAATCCACTTTAAGGAAATTTGAAATCACCCATACGGATCTGGAACGAATCAAGGATATCATTGCAGAAGTGGAACAAAAAGTTCACCATCTTGGGCTCCAACTCAAACGATTCCAACGCCATGCAACCTTAACCGAAACACTTGAGTTCAAGGACCTGGAATTGGCATTTCTTCAGGTTCACCGCTATCGATCCATCGCAGCACCGCTCCAGGCACGGATTCAGGAATTCCGCCACCTTCGGGAATCAAAAACATCCGAATCTTCAATTCATGAAAAAGAATTAGAGCAATTTCAATCTGCCTATAAATCACAGGAAGCAGAACTAAAGGAAATGCAATCGACAATGTCTGAACTCAATGAAAATAGAGAAGGCCTTCGAAATAAAATTTTGGTCCGGACAGAACAAGGTCGCGGCGCATTATTAACGGTTGATCGTCTTGAACGGGAAAGGGCCACCAATATGTCAAAGATCGAAAGCCTGAAACAGTTGAGCCTTAATTTTGACAAGGAAATGACAGACTTGGACCCAGCCATCGATGCAAAATTGGCATCCTACAAAACAGAAAAAAACGCATTCGATAAAATAGAAAAAACTTATCAAAAAAAGATTAAATATTTGGATGATGCTCAGAATGAGCGGTGGGAATTACAGCGAAAATTAACTGATGACCGATCCCTATTTGACCGGACACAAGCTTTGGTGGAAGATAAAGAAACCATAATTGAAAAATTGAAAAAGCGAATCGCTGATCAGCAAGATGATAAAAAATCTCACTCGGGTGACCAAAAGCAATTAAATGCGGATAAAAAGATAGCTGATGCGAATCTTGCTCAAGCCAAAAAAGAATTAGGAATAGCAGAATCAAACCTGAAATTCTTGAAAGATGATCGCGATTCTGTATCTGAAGAAAAACACCTTGTTTCTGCCCAGATCCAATCACTCACAGGGCAACGGGCATTTTATGATGAATTGGTTGAGTCCAGGGAAGGATTTCCGGAAGGGACCCGATATATTCTGGAAAATCCTAAATCATTCCCCGGCGTGTTGGGCACTATTGCTGATATGTTCCAGGTGGAAGAAGAATATCACGATGCGCTGGAATCCGGATTGGGTGGATTGTCACATTGTTTGATTGCAAACGATAAAAAATCGGCATTGGCCACCCTGGAAAAAGCACGAGAAAAACAGGCTGGTGATTTCACCCTAATTCCATTAAAAGAAGCGAAATCACTTAAAACAAATCTGCAGAAAGTGCCAAAAAATCCACAAGTAATCGGGCGAGCTTCAGAACTTGTCAAAACCAGTAAAGAGCTTCAGCCATTGGCTGATTACCTTTTGGGAAATTTACTAATTGTGGATGATTTGCAGACCGTACTCCAATCCAAAGATCTGGATGGTTGGGGATTAGTGGACCAAACAGGTGCTTTCTCCAGGAGTGATTTGATCCTAAAAAACAGACAAGTATCTGAACATGGTCATTTGATGGGACGTCAGAAAAAACTAGATTCTATTTCTTCTGAATTAGACGGGCTCTCCAAAAAAGAAACAGAATTAACAACACAATTAAAATCACTTTTTGATGAAATCCAATCAAGCCAATCGGATGTAAAAAATAAACTACGCGAGATTGAAAAATTGGCTCAGGCTTCGTCTCAATGGGAGACAGAAGCAATTCGGAGTCAATTCCGGCAAACACAGATCACTGAATCGATTCAGTCCGCTAAACAGGAATTGGACGAAACAGAAGCAATATCGAAGCAATCCAAACAAGCATTGAAATCCCTCCAGCCTGCAATGGATAAAGCCCAGAAAACTTTGGATTCATTCCAATCCAAAGTGGATAAAGCCAATGAGAATGTGCTTCAGGCGCGAACGGAACGGGATGAGTACCAGCAAAAAACTCAGGAAATTCGTATTAATTTAATCGAATTAGAAACTCGGAGGGATCAACTCAAATTTAAAAAATCGTCTAGTGAAGAAACGCGCGAAGAATTAAAATCCCGACAAGTTGGCATCAAAACAGGGATTGAAGAACTTCAAGCCAAAAAGAAAGAATTGGATGGACAAATCGCCGCAGGAGAAAAGGAATTAAAAACGCTGAATGCGGAAATCCAAAAACAGCTCTCCATCCTGGATCTCAAACAATCCGTTTTCCGCGAGACTTATCAAAATATTGAAGAAGTCCAGGCGCGCATTGTCGCTGAACAAAGAAATCGTGAACAAATTCTTGAAGATTTAAAAAATGCCGAATTGGAGGCGACAGAAACAAATCAATTGATTCGATTGGTTGAAGAACGAATTCGTGATCGATATCATAAAAAAGTGCCCACCGATTTGGTGGTGGATGATACAGAAGAACTGTTGGAAATTGAGATCAATAAAATCCAAAGGAGTTTAGAAAATATTGGTCCGGTGAATATGGCAGTGCAAGATGAGCATGACGAAGAAAATGAACGGCTGGAAACACTGTCTATCCAAAGAGATGATTTGATTGAAGCAGAAGAAAATCTTCGTGAAACTATTCGAAAAATTGATAAAGTGGCTCGGAAAAGATTCAAGGAAACTTTTGATTCAATTAAATCAAATTTTGAAAAATTATTTCAATTATTTTTTGAAGGTGGCAATGCCAATCTGAAATTGATCGGTGATCCTGATCCGTTGGAAGCAGATATTGGCATTGAAGCACGACCACCGGGAAAACGGAATACATCCCTGCGACTTCTTTCCAGTGGCGAAAAAGCTCTAACAGCCATCTCACTTCTTTTTGCAATATACCAGGTTAAGCCAAGTCCCTATTGTATTTTGGATGAAGTAGATGCGCCCTTGGATGATGTGAATATTCATAAATTCACTCGGGTTCTTTCCAAATTTTGCGATGAAACTCAATTCATTATTGTAACCCATAATAAACTAACCATGGAAATCGCCGATTACATGTATGGTGTGACCCAGGAAAAGAAGGGAATTTCACAACTTGTTTCTGTGAAGTTTAACTAGAAACTTTTCTTTATTATTTATTATAGTATCATAATTGGTGCTAAATTCGGTACCATCCTGGAAACCGAATGAAAACAATATCGTCCCAAGAAATTAAACGTCGTGGCATTTCTGCTGTAGATGAAGATTTGAAAGATGGTCCAGTGCATGTCATAAAAAATAATAAACTAAAATATGTCATTATGGACCAAGAAAAATATTCCGAATTAGTTTCTGAATCAGAAGCCAGTTATGATAAGCGGTTAATCAAAGCTTTAGATGAAATCGAAAGGGGAGAAATTCAGACGCATGATACAATTAATGATTTAATGGATGCTATTGATTCAGAATCGATATAATTGTATTCTATACGCACACCACCGGCGTTTCGCCGAATTGCAAAAAAGGTTTTTAAATCTCATCCAGATCTTCGGTCAAGATTTAAATCCATCATTGAATTATTGAGAAATGACCCCAATCACCCTTCACTTAAACTCCATCCATTAAGTGGAAAATATAATGGGCTCCATGCCATTAACCTCACCTTTAAATTCAGAATAACATTGATCATCAAATTTGAAAATAAATCAATTATTTTGGTTGATATTGGGGGTCATGATGAAGTGTATAGGTGATCTATTTTTCCACTATGTTTGCAAGACATTCTCCATTTAATCCCATTGAAAAACCCCTAAATTCCCGTTCTTATGATTGCAACAAGTACTGAGTTTTTCCAAACTTATCCATTTATAAATACCTGGTTAGCACCGGCGCTGATCGTATTTGCCGGTGTTGTGCTGGGAATGTTTTTTAAACAGGTTGTCCATTCCCGTCTTAAAAAGGCGGCATCAATGTCCGAATGGGAAGGGGATGACATTATCCTCGATGCGGTAGAATCACAGATTGTTCTCTGGTTCTTTTTAGCTGCACTATCACTTGCACTCCGTGATGTTGAAATTGCTGAACCGTTTGGGCTCTATGTATCCAAATTCCTGATCATAATCCTGATCGCTTCCATCACCCATGCAGCAGCTAAACTCATTGTCGGTCTACTTGATCTCTGGTCTAAGAATCAAGGGGGTGGGTTCCCGTCCACAACCATGTTTATCAATTTTGTATGGGTCACTGTTTATATTATTGGTATACTTGTTATTCTGGATGCTTTGGATATTTCTATCACGCCCATGCTTACGGCTTTGGGAATTGGTGGCTTGGCAGTCTCACTTGCCCTCAAGGATACCCTGACTGATGTATTTGCCGGTCTCCATATTTTGTTGAGTAAAAAAGTTCAACCAGGCGATTTTGTCATTCTGGATTCCGGTGAAATGGGATATATCCAGAATATCACTTGGCGAAATACAAAAATGCTGGAGCGGACAAACAATATAATTAATATTCCGAATACCAAATTGTCCAATGCCATAATTAAGAATTATGACAGCGGTGATTCCAGCTTTTCCGTCAAAATTCCAGTGGGTGTGGGCTACGATTCCGATTTGGATGTGGTTGAGCGCGTGGTGATGGAAGTTGCCAATGATTTACATCAATCCATGGATGAGATGAATAAAGAAGCAAAACCTGCTTTCAAGTTCCGAGGATTTGGTCAATCCAGCATTGATTTCATAGTTTATTTCCGCGGGAATAAATACGGCGACCAGAATCCCATCATTCATGAATTTGTGAAAAAACTCCATAAGCGATTCAACGAGGAAGGGATTGAGATTCCCTTCCCTATGCGGACTGTTATCCAGCGCTCCGAATCATAGATGAAAACTTGGCTGATTGTTGGGGCGTCCCTGGCTGGATTAGCAGTTTTATTGGGCGCATTTGGCGCACATGGTTTAAAATCAAAAGTCTCGCCAGAAGATCTCGCCATTTTTGAGACCGGTGTTCGATATCATTTGTACCATGCACTTGGATTATTGATAATTGGTGCGATTGGTTTCCAGATTTCCCAAGATGTCATTCAGATTCCTGCTACTCTCCTTACCGCCGGTATCGTCATTTTTTCCGGGAGTCTTTATTTGTTGGTTTTAACCAATACAAGATGGCTTGGCGTAATCACGCCCATTGGCGGATTGTGTTTCATCATCGGCTGGTTACTGCTCGCATTCAATCTTTTTCGCTCCTGATCCTTGACCCAACCTGAAACCAGAAGACATCTCTCTGTCTGGACGGCATCTTCTTTTGTTGTCGCTTCAATGATCGGTACGGGTGTATTCACCAGTCTCGGTTATCAACTGGTAAATATTCAATCCGTATTTCCCCTGATGATGCTCTGGATTGTTGGTGGCGTTGTAGCATTGTGCGGCACATTGGTATATAGCGAATTGGGAGCCGCATTGCCACGCTCCGGTGGCGAATACCATTTATTAAGCCGCATCATCCATCCATCCATTGGTTTTGGCGCAGGAATAGTCTCAGCCACCGTAGGATTTACTGCACCCGCAGTTTTGGCAGCCATGGCTTTGGGAAGTTATTTGTCTGCCGTCATCCCGGGATTGGATCAAACATTGATCGCTGCAATCGTCATTTTAGGGTTTCATGGACTGCATATGATGAGTGTAACATGGGGAACGAAATTTCAGGATGGCTCTACCGCAATAAAAATTGGATTGATCCTGATCTTCATCGCATTTGGATTATTTATGGATGCGCCCCAATCCATTTCGATCTGGCCAAAACTCGGAGATGGAGCAGTGATGTTGAGTTCCGGGTTTGCTGTGAGTTTGGTTTGGGTATCCTATGCCTATACGGGATGGAATTCAGCGGTTTATGTTGCGGGAGAGATCCACGATCCGAAACAGAATATTTCGCGATCCATGCTGATGGGAACCGCCTTTGTCATGGTGCTTTATATTTTATTGAATTATGTGTTTTTGTATTCTGCTCCTACGGATGCTATGGTGGGGCAAGTGGAAGTGGGTTACATTTCCGGTATTCGAATATTTGGTAAAATGGGAGCAAAAATTATTGGAATTGGAATTTCTATTTTATTGTTATCCACCGTTAGCAGTTATGTTTACATTGGCCCAAGAATCATGCAGATCATGGGAGAAGATCACGCGTTTATCGGATTTCTAAAAGAAAAGAATTCAGATGAAATCCCATTGAATGCCTTTTGGGTTCAATTGGGGATATCATTTCTGTTTATTCTCAAATCATCCTTTGAACAGGTGCTGATGTATGCTGGCATTTCTCTTATTATTACAACGACATTGACAGTTATTTCTCTATTTATTCTGCGAATCAATGAACCTGATCTTGATCGTCCTTATAAAGTCTGGGCTTATCCACTTACACCCATGATCTACCTTATTATCAATTGCTGGATATTGTTCTATTCATTCAGGGAATCCACATTTGAGTTTATGGTTGGGATCGGTATTATCACCACAAGCATCGCCCTGTATTATTTAATTCCAGTCTTGAAAAAGGTTTAATGAAAAAACCATTACTCCTAGATGGTGCCATGGGAACAGAATTGATCAATCGTGGCACTGATCTCCCATTACCGATCTGGTCGGCAGATGCCAATTTAACCCATCCGGAAATTGTAAAGGAAATTCATTTCGAATACATTCAGGCTGGTGCGGAACTCATTACAACGAATACGTTTCGGACTACAACCTGGACCTATCGAAAAGCAGGATATACACCAGCGAGAGCAAGAGAACGGGCAAAGGATAGTTTATATAAAGCGGTTGAATGTGCACAAAGTGCAGCGGGCGAAACTGTAAAAGTTGCCGGTTCTATTACCTCTCTTGAAGACTGTTATTCACCGGAGAAATTTCCCGGAAAAACTGCTGCTGAAGATATTTATGGCGAGACCACGGAATGGATGGTTGACGCAGGTTTGAATTTCATTTTATTTGAAACCATGGGGAATATCCAGGAGATCACCATCGCCCTGGAAACTGCCAGAGGTTTTGACAATGGGGTGTGGTTAAGTCTCATTATGAAAAACGGCGATCATATTCTAGATGGAACGCCAATTCAAGATGTTATCTCACTAATTAATGGTTTTGAAGTGGATTGTTTGCTGAATAATTGCAACCAATTGGATACGACATTAAGGTGCATCGATCATTTTGAAAACGATTGGAAAGGGATGTGGGGCACCTATCCAAACCTTGGAAAAACTGATTTCGAAAATGATTATTTTGACATCATTGACGAATCTAATTTCAGCGCTGGAATGAAGTCTATTTTGATGAAAGATCCTGGTGTGATCGGGGTCTGCTGCGGGTCAACACCACAGCATATTAGAAAAATAAAAACCTTAATCGAAAAAGATTGAATGATAGAGTGATTGCACTATCGTTTTTCATTCTACCAATCACCAAATCAACCATCCAACCAATCAACAAAAAAACATGCATTTAAAGATCAAACCATTTAACGGGTCAGTCAGATCTCTTTACGAAAATCACGGCCATTTTCATGATGGCGATTCGGGGATCGATCTCTTCGTGATCTCGGAACAAACCATTGAAGCAGGGGAGACCACCCTGATCCATTTGGGCATTGCCTGTGAGAATACGGAAAATAAACCGTATTTGTTAATGCCGCGATCCAGTATTGCCAAAACGCCACTCCGGCTATGCAATTCTATTGGACTCATCGATGCGGGCTACCGTGGTGAGATCATGGCAGTAGTGGATAATATTAAATCTGAGCTGTACACCGTGGAAAAAGGACAACGTTTGTTTCAATTAGTTGCCATGGACGGAAGTCCCATCAATTTCCAGTTGGTAGACGAATTGACAGAAACAACAAGAGGCGAAGACGGGTTCGGTTCTACAGGGAAATAATGACAGACTTTGCCATATTGACACTTTTTATCACCTGACTCTTCCAAAATGAATTATAACTAAAATTGGTACATTCTTTGTATAAGGAGTGACAATTTAAGACAATTTATAAATCAGTCTTAAATATTGAAATAAAAACGAATTGTGTGGTAATTTTGCCGCCGCTTTTAATAAATATTTTTAATAAAAAAGATCAACACATAAAGGAGTTGAAGAAATGGGATTAAAACTAAAGCCATTGTCAGACCGCGTAGTTGTGGAGCCTGATGCGGCTGAAGAAAAATCAACTGGAGGAATCATTCTTCCTGACACAGCCCAGGAAAAACCACATCAGGGAACTGTTGTTGCTGTTGGACCAGGCAAAGCCAGTGATGCTGGCACAATTGTAGAAATGACCGTGAAATCAGGAGACAAAGTTCTTTACGGAAAGTATTCCGGAACTGAGATTGCTCTTGAAGGCACGGATTATGTAATCATGCGCGAAAGCGACATATTAGCCGTACTATAAGGAGAAAAATAAAATGGCAAAAGACATTGCATATTCTCTCGACGCTCGTAATTCTTTAAAAGCTGGTGTGGATAAATTGGCCAATGCGGTCAAAATCACACTGGGACCTAAAGGACGGAATGTCGTTATCGAGAAAAAATTCGGTGCTCCAACTATAACTAAAGATGGTGTAACCGTTGCAAAAGAAATTGATCTCGAAAATAAACTCGAGAACATAGGTGCACAAATGGTTCGCGAAGTTGCGTCCAAAACATCCGATGTTGCGGGTGACGGAACAACGACTGCTACTGTTTTAGCACAATCCATCATTACCGAAGGAATCAAAAATGTAACCGCAGGTGCTAACCCCATGTCCATTAAACGTGGCATCGATGCTGCTCGTGATGCGATTGTGAAAGCTATCAAAAGTCAATCCAAAGACTTGCCGGATGCACAACAGATCGCTCAGGTTGCTACCATTTCTGCAAACGATGACAGCGAGATCGGTGATAAGATCGCCGAAGCTATGGAAAAAGTTGGCAAAGATGGTGTAATTACTGTTGAAGAATCCAAAACGGCTGAAACATTCCTTGAATTTGTTGAAGGGATGCAATTTGACCGTGGATATCTTTCACCCTACTTCGTGACCAATTCTGAATCCATGGATGCAGAAATGGAAGACCCATATATCCTGATACATGACAAAAAGATCTCCAACATGAAAGATCTTCTTCCTTTATTGGAAAAAGTGGTTCAAACCGGTAAACCTGTTGTTATTATTGCTGAAGATATTGAAGGTGAAGCACTGGCAACACTTGTGGTGAACAAACTCCGCGGCACTTTCAAAGTCTTGGCTGTGAAAGCACCAGGTTTTGGTGATCGCCGCAAAGCCATGTTGGAAGATATTGCTGTTTTGACCGGTGCAACAGTTATCTCTGAAGATGCGGGCTATAAGTTGGAAAACGCAACCCTGGATTACCTGGGTACCGCAAAACGCATCGTATCTGACAAAGATAATTCAACCATCGTTGATGGCGGTGGATCTGCTGATGCTATCAAAGGACGGATCAATGAGATCAAAGTACAGATTGAAAAAACAACATCGGACTATGATAGTGAAAAACTGCAAGAACGCCTCGCAAAATTATCTGGTGGTGTTGCAGTAATCAATGTTGGTGCTGCAACCGAAGTAGAAATGAAAGAAAAGAAAGCACGTGTGGAAGATGCTCTCCATGCAACCCGTGCCGCTGTGGAAGAAGGAATTGTTCCCGGTGGTGGGGTGGTTCTCCTTCGCGCAGTTTCTGCTTTGGATGATGTGAAAGTTGACAGTGAACAACAAGTAGGTGTGGATATTATGCGCCGTGCTTTGGAAGCACCGATTCGCCAAATCGTTGCAAATGCAGGTGATGAACCATCGATTGTCGTACAAGAAGTCCGGAAAGGGAAAGACGATTTTGGATATGATGCAAGAAACGGTAAGTATGTGAACCTGTTTAAAGCAGGCATTATCGATCCTGCGAAAGTGGCTCGTGTCGCCGTTGAAAATGCAACTTCCATCGCAGGGATGATTCTCACCACGGAAGCAGCGGTTGTGGACATTCCGGAAGATGATAAAATGCCTTCAATGCCAGACCCCGGAATGGGAGGTATGGGCGGCATGATGTAATCCTCATCAGATCCTATCTGATTTATAAAAAAAGCCTCCGCCATTTGGCGGAGGCTTTTTTTATGTAAAATGTTGGTGGAACAGGTGAGAAGAGTGCCGTAATTTTTTTGCTTATGTTTTCAAATAAAACCGACCGTAAACGTTTTTTCATTATTGATGGGTATGCACTTCTTTATCGCACCCATTTCGCCCTGATCCGAAATCCGCTTATCACCAGTTATGGGCTCCACACCAGCGCACTCTTTGGTTTTGCCAACCAAGTCCTGAAACTGATTCGCTCTGAGAAACCAGATTATATTGCCTGCGCTTTTGATTCCAAGGAAAAAACATTTCGCCACGATATGTACAAGGAATACAAGGCAAATCGCCCCCCCATGCCGGAAGAGTTACAGATCCAATTACCCCATCTCTGGGAAATGCTGGAAGTGATGAATTTACCCGTGTTGAAAAAACCCGGTGTGGAAGCGGATGATATCATTGGCACCTTGGCAGTTCAGGCGGAAAAAGAAGGACTGGATACATATATTGTGAGTGGTGACAAAGATTTTATGCAACTCATGAATAACCACATTTTCCTGTATGCACCGAGTACGCGAAAATCGCCCGATCCTATCATTTACGATCCGGCGAAAGTGGAAGAAAAATGGGGTGTACCCCCAGAGAAAATCATCGATCTTTTGGGACTCATGGGCGACAGTTCCGATAATGTCCCCGGTGTAGCTGGCGTGGGCGAAAAAACCGCGGTGAAACTCATAAAAGCATATGGCTCCTTAGAAGGCGCATTGGAAAATGCGGATAAAGTGACAAACAAACGGGCACACAATGGTTTGAAGGACGGTGTTGAAAATGCCCTTTTGAGCAAAGAACTGGTCACAATACTCACCGACGTGGAATTATCTTCAGGCGTGAGCGAATTTGAAAAACGGGAAATGGATTTGGATGCCTGTGCTGAAAAATTCACCGAATTGGAATTCCATGCCCTCATTAAACAATTAGCTACTGAACCCAATTTTGAAGCAATGAAAGAAAAACAGGATGTGGAGAAGGATTATAAAACAATCCTGACTGAAAAAAAGTTGGATGCGCTTGTAAAAAAATTGAAAAAATCGAAACGATTTTCCATTGATTTAGAAACCACATCTGTTCAACCCATGGAGGCAGACATTGTTGGGTTGAGTTTTTCCAATAAAGCTGATTCCGGCTGGTATATACCGATCCAATATTTGGAGAAAGAAAAGAACAATTTTGGTGATGATGATCTTTTCGTTGTCCTTGAAAAACTCAAATCAGTTTTGGAAGACGATTCCATACTTAAGACTGGTCAAGATATCAAATATGATGCTTTGATTCTCAGGCGATTTGGTGTGACGTTAAAAGGAATTGAATTTGACACCATGATTGCGGCGCATTTGTTGAATCCTGCAGCACGATCCTTAAAATTGGACACCTTGAGCCTTGAGCATCTCAATTATGAAATGGTGCCCATTGAAGAATTGATCGGGAAAGGGAGAAACCTGATCACAATGGATCAGGTACCCTTTGAAAAAGCATCATTTTATGCCATTGAAGATGCGGATATTGCATTCCAACTCACAGAATTGTTTGAAACCAGATTGAAAGAAGCGGAACTCTACGAATTCTTTTCCACCATCGAAATACCCTTGATCCCTGTTCTCCTTGAAATGGAATATGAAGGCACATTCGTTGATTCGGTCTTATTGAAAGAAATGTCTGAGGAAATCGGGAAAAAACTGGACGGACTTATTTCCGATATTCATCACTTGGCCGGGACTGAATTCAATATCAATTCCACACAACAGTTGGCAAATATTTTATTCGATATCCTGGAACTTCCCCAGATAAAGAAGCGAAGTACGGCGGAAGATGTGTTAAAGAAACTGAAAGAGCATCATGATCTGCCCAAGCATATTTTGGAATACCGAAAGTACAACAAACTAAAAAACACATATGTGGATGCACTCCCGGAATTAGTGAATCAAGAAACAGGTCGTATCCATTCCACCTTTAATCAAACCATTGCTGCAACAGGACGACTTTCCAGTACCAATCCCAACTTCCAGAATATTCCGATTCGGACGGAAGAGGGGCGGGAGATACGGAAAGCATTCCGAGCACAATCCCATGGTTGGAAAATATTATCCGCTGATTATTCCCAGGTGGAGTTGCGGGTCATGGCACATTTGAGTCAGGATAAAGGATTGATTGATGCCTTTCAAAATGGAGAAGATATTCATTCACGAACAGCAAGCCATGTATTTAATGTTCCCTTGGAATCAGTCTTGCCGGAAATGCGCCGAACGGCTAAAGTTGTGAATTTCGGGATCATGTACGGTGCAGGCCCCTTTCGGATGAGCCAGGAATTGGGCATCCCAAGAAACGAAGCGGTTGCAATTATTGAATCTTATTTTGACCAATATTCCGGCATCCGGAATTATATTGATGCTACCTTGGAAAAAGCGCGTAATGATAAATATGTAGAAACAATGCTGGGTCGTCGTCGTCCTGTTTGGGATGCAGATTCGGATAATGGACTCCGTCGCCAAGCAGCAGAGCGCATGGCTATAAATATGCCGATACAGGGTTCCGCTGCGGAAATGATCAAACTGGCCATGTGTGCTATTCAAAATGAAATAGAAGACCAAAAAATGGAATCAAAAATGATTCTGCAGATTCATGATGAATTGTTGTTCGAATTCCCCGATTCTGAAGAAGATTCCTTATTAAAATTGGTTGTGGATAAAATGGAAAATGCAATGGAGTTGTCAGTGCCTTTGATCGTGGATCATGGTATTGGTAATAACTGGTTTGAAGCACACTGATTGGATTAGGATTTGGAATTAAGATGGAAGATGGAAAATGTAAAAAGGAAAAAAACTTAGCGAAACTTCGTGGCAAATAAATAATGGAAGCAAGTATAACACTCAAAAAGGTCGGGAAACTGATCGGTGATAAAACCATCCTGGCGGGACTCACCTTTGGTGTGGAGCGAGGAACACTTGTGGCAATCGTCGGAGTGAATGATGCCGGGAAATCCACACTGATTAAATTGCTTTCCGGTTTTGAAAATCCAAATTATGGACAGGTATTTATCCACGGCTTGGATATGGAAAAGCGTCGCCGGGAAACACGGGAATTGATTGGATATGTTCCCCATGAAAATGACTTGGATCCCTGGCTCACCGTGGAACAAAATATTCGCTTTACTGCCAACCTCTATAAAGTGAATACAGCCACAGCATCAGCCCGGATTGTCCGTTTTGCAGAAGCCCTGAACCTTGTTCCCTATCTAAATGAAATTGCTATGAATGTGTCCCACGGCATCCAGAAAAAAACCATGTTGGTCAGGGAATTGGTTCATGATCCGGATGTTCTAATTATGGATGAGCCTACCGGTTACATGGATGCAGAATCGATCCGGCTTACCTGGGATCTGTTGAAAGAATTGAAAGGTAACAAAACGATCATTTATGTGAGCAATGCCTTGGCAGAGATCGAACAGGCACATGATAGAATATTGGTCTTTCACGAGGGGCGAATACTCATGGATGGTCATTTGGACAAATTATTGGAAAGCACAATGGATTACCATCAATTCCAGATTGAGTTTAAAAATTTATCTGCTAAATTGTATAAACAACTCGCTAATGTGGCTACAGTTGTATCCCCGAACCGGTTAGACAATATTTTCCATTTCTACGGTCGGACACGAAATGTCTTCTTTGATGTAATTCGTACCGCATCCGATGAATTGATGATCGATCTGAATGTGAAAAAACTGGGACTCCGGGATCTGTTGGATTCAGAATTTGCCGGGAGAGGTTTAGATTGATTCTCGCTCTATTGAAACGGCGACTTTGGCTATGGCAAAACCGGTTGATTCCCAGTCTGATCTTACTGTTAGCTATGCCCGTTATCCTGTTTGCATTGGTTAATCTTCCATTGAAAAATATCATGGGGCATAGCTTGTCTGGGGTTCCGTTCGAACTTTGGGTCATTCCTGGATTCATTTTCGTCATTTCGTCTGTGGGATTATTTCCACTTCTTTACCGTGATTTCTTTGACCTGCGGGTTCACCAAAAAGTCCTTGTCCATGTGGCGCTTGCGCCTTACAGGAAACGCATGTTGATCGGAGGGTATCTCATCGTTGCAGGAATCGAAGCTATGATCCTGAGCCTTATTTCATTAGTGATTTTTTCAGGATTGGCCCCCTTTCCGCTCACTGTGATTGACACCCTTTTCATGATGGTTTGTCTTGCAGTGTATTTATTGCTCCTTGGCAATTATTTCATCAGTATGGGATTACTTATTGATACAGTGACGACATTCTTTTTGATCACTTTCATAACATTCATTTTTATTTTATTCGGGAATGGTTTTATCATTGAATTCGGTTTTTTTCCTGCGGGGATTGAAAATTTCTTAAGATGGCAACCCCTGTCCATCCCATACCAGGCATTTCAATTGTTTATTCGCAGCGGTATCATTGATTGGGCACTGCTTTTTTCTTCATTGCTTCTAGGATTACTTTGGATGTTAGGCAACACCACCATCCTGAAACGAAAGTTACGACATTGATCGCTTATTTATCCGGCGGCATGGAGAATGCCCAGAATGAAGGTGCGGATTGGCGTACTGACATGACGGTTTGGCTCAAGGAAAACCTCAACCATGACACGATTGATCCAGTCCTTGAATCGGAAAAAATGGTCATCGCCCATGATGCAGAAGATTATCGGGATTGGAAAACGACTGATCCGGAAAAATTCAAGGAATTCATTCGGCTTTTGATCAACCAGGATCTTCGAGCCGTCATTGGGAAAGTGGATTATTTGATCGTCCTTTGGGACGAAAGTGTATTGTATGGTGGTGGCACCCACGGAGAGGTCACTATGGCCTATTGGGTGGATCGGCCGGTATTTTTAGTGAACAGACTTTCCAAAGAAAAATTAAGCGCCTGGATCTCCTCCTGTTCCACGCAAACTTTTTACTCCTTTGATGCATTGAAGGAAACACTTTTGAAAGAATATAAAAAATGAATTTTAATCGACCCAAAGCATACATTCATACGGACAGGCTCAAGCGAAACCTATGGAATATTCGACGACATGTAGGTGACCGAAAACTCGTTTGTGTGGTGAAGGCGAATGGCTACGGCCACGGTGCAATTGAAGTCTCTAAAGTCCTTGCAAAAGAACCGGGAATCATCTTGGCAGTTTTTGCTTTTGAAGAAGCCATTGAACTCCGTGAAAATGGGATCGAGAATGAGATACTGATCTTTTCACGGATGCAGCCGGATTATTTACCAAAGGCTGTTAAATTCAATTTTACCTTAAATGTGTGTGCAATGGCTGATCTTAAAGCATTGGCAGAATTCAAATCCAATGGTGGAAATTGTCCCACCTTTCATCTCAAGTTTGATACGGGTATGACACGGCTGGGATTTGATCCTGCAGAGGCAGATTCTGTTTTTTCCTTTATAAATAAAAATGATCTTTATCCGGAAGGGATCTATTCCCATTTTGCCACCGCAGATGAAGGTGATCTCTCATATGCAGAATCCCAATTGAAACAATTCAATGAAATTGTTGAGAAAGGGAAAAGTTTAGGAATTGATTTCAACTATGTTCATTGTTCCAATAGTGGCGCGATCCTGAATTTGCCCAATGCTTATTTCAATTTAATTCGAGTTGGTATGCTCCTATACGGTGTACCGCCATCAGACGAAGTACCCATGGATATTCCCGTGGAACCGGTCATGAGTTTTTGCGGTCCTATTGTGAATGTCCGCAGGGTGAAGGCGGGAACACAAGTGAGTTATGGCGGTGTTTACAGTACAGAAAAAGATACTAATATCGCCGTGATCCAAACCGGGTTTGCGGACGGATTTCCCCGTTCCTGGTATGAAAAAGGATATGTGAGTTATGGAGGCCAGAATTACAAAATCGCCGGCCGTGTGTGCATGGATCAACTCATGGTAGATTTTGGTGATAAAGAGCCGGAAGAAGGGGAAGAAGTCCTTTTCTTTGGTAGGAAGGATGAAAACGAGATTCCGGTTGAAACCATTGCTGAAGCCATTGGCACAACCACCTATGTTTTACTCACGGACATCCACGGCCGAACAAAACGAATTATCGTATAACCCTATTCCCGGTGGTATTTACTGCCTTTCCGGATCGACACCGCCCGGAAGAGTTGTTCCGATAAGATCATATGTACCATTTCGTGAGGGAATGTCATTTTAGAAAATGACATTAAATGATTCACTTTTTTTCGAATTTCTGCGTTTTGAAATAACCTCTTTGGGCTTTCCATCTTTTAATTTAATCAATTCAACAGGAATATCCTTTTTCGCCCATTTGAGATATTCTGCTTGTCGGTTTTAGAATGCCTTTTCCGTCACCTTTCCAACCACCACAATTTTGATCTCCATTTATGGATAAATAGAATGGTCTGGGATATCCCCCAACTCTTCAATCCATGATAACCGCTTCTTTGTCCAGATATTTCGTTCAGGTGGACATTTTTCAGGTTCGTCCAAACATCCAACTGTAATATCTATGACACTTTTTTGATTGGGATGCCAATAAGCGATGGCTGTCCCACAGGTATCGCAAAATGTGCGAACGGCTCGGTTTGGGGCGGTGTGGGTTGGGGGAATTATGTTAAACGTAAGGCTGTCTTTTTCGAAAACAGCCCAAGTGACGAAGGGCGCGCCCACAGATCGTTTGCAATTATCGCAGTGGCAATTCACCACCCATTTTGGATCTATGGTTGTAGAAAAGCGGATCTTTCCACAAAAACATCCGCCATCCATAATCTAATCTTCTTTCTTTTGTCCCGGATTGCGAACCCAAGAACGACGATTCTCAAATGATTCAACCTTGAGATTTGCCCAATCCTCGATAATATTTTTGAGTTGTACCAATTGTTCAGGATGCTCCCCAAGATTGGCATCGATCAATTCATACAATTGTCCTTTCCGTTCCTGAACTTGCCCATAAGAAACAACATCCGCATAGGCATCTGCATCTTTTTGGGCTTTCTGAACTGCGAGGTCAGAATCGAGTTTGCTACCTTTCTTTTCTCTTTTTTCCATTAATCCGTAGATCACTACCCCAACTAATATAACAATGATTAAAATTTCCATATCACACCTCCTTTAAAATCCCATTCCTGCAGGATCAATTCCCAATACCCCAACCCAGTAAAGCACAATAATGACAGATAAAGCGAACAGTGCGATAGGCCAACCCAAAGTTGCCATCCGTATAAAATCTTTTGATTCTAATTGTCCACTGGCATAAACGATGGAACTGGCAGGCGTCCCGATCACAAGCCAATAGGCCATAGATGTAGCAATGGCAAGGCCAACGCCCACGAGGATAGGATTGGTATTTGAAGCGACAGCCATGTCCAGGACAACCGGACCAATTACAGCGACTGTAGCACCAGCACTCATGAGGTTTGTAAGAACCGCACCAATGCAGCACATGAGGATCACGAGGCCAACACCGGAATCAAGTCCTAAAGGCGCCACCATATCCATAATTTGATCAGCAAACCAACTGGACGCGCCTGTAGCCTTAAAAACTATTCCCAGGCTGATACAACCGGCATAAAGGACAATGACGCCCCAACTAACTCTATCTTCATAATCTTTCCATGAGGTGAGTCCACTTAACATGTAAAGAACAGCACCGGAAATAGCGATTCCACCTAATCCAAGTGAGAATCCGAGTAAACCTGCAACTAAAGTTTTATCTGTGATCCAGAGGAATACCACCAATCCCATGATGGCTGCAACCAGTTTTTGTTTTCCGGTCATAGCGCCATGCTTTTCCAGATCTTTTTTCAGGAAATCAACTGCTTCACTTAAGTCATCCACTTCCGGTTTAAAGAGTAAAGGCAATAGAAATGCCATCACTACTGACATAATTATGGTATAAGCAACGCCCATGGTGACCCATTCCATGAATGAAATATCAATACCCATATTACTGAGAAAACCGATCATGAGTGCATTCCGTGCTCCGCCGGTGGGGCTCATGGGGCCGCCAATCATGCAGCCCACAGCAATGGTTATCATGAGCAGAGTTCCAAGCCGTGGTGCAGGGGTAGATTTATTTGTCAATGTATAAAGGGCCATAGCGATGGGCACATACATTGCAGCAACCGCATGCTCACCCACAAAGGCTGTTGGAATTGCGGTTCCAAGAAGAATCCCAATAACGATGTTTCGAGTTTTTGTTCCTGCGAGACTCACCACAAGCATACCAACACGCTTATCGAGACCGTATTTCACAAGGGTCGCCCCTAATGCCAAAGATCCCGCGATGAACCAAACTGCATCGTGGGCATAGGTCTTGGCGAGCATTCCCGGTTCTGTAATCCCAAAGAAGAGTTGCACCAAACCAATCAAGAGGGCAACTGCCGGCATGGGCACCGCTTCGGTGGCAAAGAAAACCACACACATGGCCAGCAGAGCCATGGTGAGTTGAATGTGAGTTGCTTTCTGAGAAACATCCATGGATGCATCACTCCCAAACAGTTCCTGAGCCTTTTGGGTCATGGATTCTGGTGTTGGCATAATGAAAGCAATTAGGATAAAAACTAAAAGACCAATTCCAAGCCATTTGAAATCGGTCGTTTTGGCGAAACCGCCGCTGTTATTATTATTTGAATCACTCATAGGTATATGGAATGTGGTGAATTTCAATATTAAAATCAACCCTTTGAATTAAAATTTGAGTTTCTTATTTAGATTCCCACCCTTTCCGACTAATTTTAAATAAGAAAATGAAGCCATTCCGCCACAACCTTTTAGTGTTTATCGCCTGCACAATTTCCCTGGGCCAGGATTCTTCCGGTCATTCATTTCAATATTCCACTCTTTTAGAGACGCCCGACTTATCTTTCTTTAAACAGGTTTATTCCGGCTTGGATATTTTGGAGCAAATGGACTTTAAGCCCATTGAAGGGAAGTCCGTCGCCTTGTTTACCAACCAGACGGCTGTGAACCGAAACGGCACTCATATTTTGGATCTATTGAAGGACGCACCTGAGGTAAAGGTGGTTGCCTTACTCGCACCGGAGCATGGCATCTGGGGCATAGATGACAGTCGAGCCAAGCTGGTTGGACGAGAACAAATTGATCCAGTTCACGGTGCGCCTATCATTGATATGTTCAATAAATACGTCCATCCACCTCATTGGATCATGGATAAGGTTGACTTGGTTATTGTTGATTTTCAGGATACAGGTTCCCGGTACTCCACCATGATTACCACCATGTCCAAATTATTTGAATCTGCTTCGGAGTGGCAGATCCCGGTGATGGTACTGGATCGTCCGAATCCCTTGCGAGGCGATATTGTGGATGGGCCCATACCTCGGACAGAATTTCAGTCTTATGAATCTTACCACCTTTTTCCCATCCGTCATGGACTGACATTGGGAGAAGTGTCCATCCTGATCAATGAAATGGGTTGGATCAAAGATCTGAAGCGGGTTGAACTCACGGTGGTGCCTATGTCAAACTGGGATCGTGAAATGTGGTTTAATGAGACGAAAATTGCCTGGCGCCATCCAACACCGTTTCTTCGCAACGAAGAGAGTTTGCTCGCTTATGTGGGGATGGATCTTTTCCGGGGAACCAACATGAATATTGGTTTTGGAACGGAGACGCCTTACTTGATTGTTGGCTCGCCCTGGCTGGGCACGTCTTTTCTATTGGAAAAGCTCAATAGCCAAGGGTTGAAAGGTGTTGAATTCAAAGCAGTGAACTATCGTCCCACCGGATCTATTTATTATACTCGTGTTCCCCAATATGATGGCCAGTCCTGCGGTGGAATTCAATTGGTGATTACCGACCGGGATGAGTTCAGTCCACTTAATACCGCCACAACGATTATGTTGTTGATCAACCAACTTCATCCCCGGGAATTCCAGTGGAAAGCGGATGGATATATTGACAAGTTGTTTGGTTCGGATTTGTTAAGGGTGTTAGCTGCGCAAAGGAAGCCACCTGATCATTTGCCGCCCCAATGGCTCCATGATGTTTTAAAATTCAACGAATTCAGGCAGCCTTTTTTGATCTATTGATGAAACTACTTTTCACCTTCCTTTTAGAGGCAGGTTTTTTGTTTGGGCAAATTCTTCCAACAGTCCCCAGCAATGTATTCCGCTTTTCTTTTGGAACCAGTATTTCAGAATCAAAATGGGAATTGGAAGAACAATCCTTTGATCTACGAGGAATCGGGCGACACTATTTTGACAATTTAACCCACAACGATTCCGTACGTTTTTCTTCCAATTATGACCTTTATCACAACGGCACCTTAATGCTGGATTCTGTGAATACGATTGAAGAATGGCTCACCCAATTCAATGTTGACCATGGATTTTCTTTACCCGTATTCGGCGCCCAACTTATTGATACATCAAAAGGTGTTTTTCCATCCGGCACGTTTTTGGAATCCCGGGATAAAAAGACAACCGGTAAATCATTTATGATTGAATATGGGATGTCCAATGAAGTTACACTAAGTGTATCCATTCCCATCCTGGATTCGTACACGATCGACCAATCCATTACAGATTATTCAGTGAATGGTATGGATGACGTGGATGTCCTTTTGAATTATCATAGCAATGCGAAAAATAATTTTTTTGATTTTATCAATTCGGGTAATTATTCCAGCTTAAGAAGGGGATTGAGAGACACGCTTACCGCCATTTACGAAACTTTTTATAAAAAGAGCAGTGAATATTCTGTCCTGTGGGCAACTCATGCTGACAATGATCCAATTAACAATCTCCTGGTCGATTCAAGGTTCATTCCGTCGGAGATCGGGAAAGATACAGTCTCCCTGGCAGATCTGATTTCCTATTATTATCCTGCCCAAAAAACGGGTTCCGGGGTGAATGATGTAACGGTGGGCGCCACCATTTTATTGAGAGGAAACCCGTCCTGGGCAACAGACGGCGGGGCTGATGCGCTCTATGCACAGATCTTTTTAGACATTCCCTATGGGAAGACACTTTCTTCCTTTAAAGCCGGTTCAAAGCAATTCAAGGAAGCAAAAATCGGAAGCGGGGTCAGCAGATGGTCCGTTGGATTCTATGGAAATTCGGGGTTAAAAGGCAGCGCCAAAGGACAGCTGTATTTCCAAATGCTCATTAAGAACAGTACGCCGGAAATCCTGAATACACCGGTAGGACTTTTTTCCGGCGGGCATACGCACCCGGATTCCATCATGAGTCAGATTGGCAATACCTATAAATTTGATCAGGGCCTGGGATTTTTCTTACGGGCCGGGGGAGAATTGGAGATGATACCAAACCAACTCCGGATCCGTACAGAGTTAAATTATACTTTTAAAGGGCAGGACCGCTTTGTTTCCCAGGATCCGGGTTGGGATAAATGGATGCAGGAACATGTGGGCTATAATTCATCATTTAAACGAATGGATGTCCGGGCAGAAATATGGTTCTTGAATTCCATTTCCAAGAATAGGATAGGTCCCATCTCTTTTGACCTGTATGCCGGCGTCCGGAACAGTATCATCGCTGATAATACATTTGATGGCTGGAATGTTTACACGGGCATGACAAGCTATTACCAGGGCTGGTAGGTTAAAAGATGTATGACCGGAAAAAAGTGTGGAGTTGGGCCTTTTATGATTGGGCAAATTCTGCATTTTCAACCACGGTCATGGCGGGATTCTTCCCCATCTTTTTTGAAAAATACTGGTCCAATCCGGACGATGTGATCCAGAGCACCTACCAGTTGGGTTGGGCCAATTCCATCGCATCAATCCTGATTGCAGCCATTTCTCCTTTTCTCGGTGCAGTTGCAGATCGTGGATCTGCTAAAAAGAAATTCCTGTTTTTCTTTGCGTATTTGGGTATTCTTATGACAGGTGGACTCTGGATGGTTGACCAAGGTGAATGGCAAACTGCTATCTTATTTTATGTGATAGCATCCGTTGGTTTTTTGGGCGGGAATATTTTTTATGATTCCTTATTACCATCCATCGCTACGAATGAGGACGTGGATTATGTTTCGTCATTGGGATTTGCTGTGGGATACATTGGCGGTGGACTATTATTCCTGGTGAATGTGCTCATGTATCAATATCCAGAATGGTTTGGGATTGCCGATGCGCCCACCGCAATTAAATTATCATTTTTAACGGTGGCTGTCTGGTGGGCTATTTTTACGGTACCTATTTTATTATTTGTCCCAGAACCTGAGAATGAAAATTCTGTTCCCCTGCTTCTCGCGTTAAAAGCGGGTGCGAAACAGTTAAAGGAAACTTTTAACCATATCATAGAAATGAGAGTTATTGGTATGTTTCTCCTTGCGTATTGGTTCTATATTGATGGCGTAGATACCATTATTCGAATGGCCGTAAAAATGGGATCATCCCTGGGATTTGAAGCAGGTGATTTAATCGCTGCATTGCTCATGGTCCAATTCATTGCCTTCCCCGCAGCCCTGGCTTATAACCGCTTTGCTCAAAAGATCGGCACCAAGAATGCAGTATTTGTAGCCATTGGCGGATATGCAGGAATCACTTTTCTGGCCTATTTTATGAATGACCGTCTCCACTTTTTTGCATTGGCGGCATTGATCGGCTTGTTCCAGGGCGGCATTCAAGCCTTGAGTAGAAGTTTGTATGCACGACTCATTCCTGCGGGGAAAGAAGGAGAGTTTTTTGGATTTTACAACATGCTTGGAAAGTTCGCCGCAGTCATAGGACCGGTGCTAATGGGCTCGGTAACCTTGGTCACGGGAAGTGTTCGTTTTGGAATTTTATCCATATTAATTTTATTTATAATAGGTGCAATCCTTCTCAGTAAAGTGGATTTTGAAACCGGCCAGAAATTAGCCGCAGATTACGGAAAAAATTAATTGATAAAAATATTGATTTAAAAAAGGGTTGTGATTTAACTTTAGTCAGGACTTAGCCCCGTTGATGTGGCGTGCTCTTCAGGGAAAATAGTTTTTTCCGAGGGTTTTTTAACGGGGCTTTTTCTATGGGTAACATTTAAGAAAACATTCTTTTTCCGTTGATGACTTTTTCATCATTGACAATCGTTTCATCCTAAATTCATCAAAGATTATTTTTCAAATTCATATGATTTCACGCTACTCTCAACTCGTTATGCCCCAGGATGCCAATGTGGTGGGTACCTTATTCGGTGGACAAATGGTTTCTTGGATGGACATTGCAGCCGCAAAAGCAGCCTTTAGGTTTTTGAAAGGCACGGAAGCAGATGTTGCTGTAACCCGTGCTATAGATTCTATAGAGTTTACTAAACCAGTCCATGTAGGGAATTGGGTGAATTTTGAATCAAGAATAATTAAAACCGGGAATTCATCAATCGTGATCCAGGTTGATGCATTTAAAGAGAGTCATGAAGAAGATGGCATACTAGCCTGCACAGCAATATTCACCATGGTATCTGTCAAAAAGAGTTCGGATGGCTTCTACCAGAAAATCAATCATGGAAAATCAATTTAAAATAAGGATAAAAATGCCCAACGTATTCCCTCCTTCAGAATCAACATCCAATAGAGCACATGTGGCTTCCATGGAATCATATCAAAATAGATACGAAGATTCAATTTCTGATCCAGAAGGATTTTGGGCAGAGATCGCTGAAAGATTAGATTGGATGGAGCCCTGGACGACTATTCGAAAATTTGATTTTGTTAAAGGAGAAATCGAATGGTTCAGCGGTGGAAAGCTTAACGCTTCTTATAATTGCATTGATCGACATATTAAAAATGGATATGGAAATGAAACGGCCATTATCTGGGAAGGGAATGATCCAAATCAATCAAGAAAATTCACGTATAATGATCTTTTAAAAGAAGTCTCTTACTTTGCAAATGCTCTTAAAGAATTGGGAGTAGAAAAAGGGGATCGTGTTTGTATTTATATGCAAATGGTACCGGAACTGGCCTTCGCTGTTTTGGCTTGCGCCCGGATCGGTGCGGTCCATTCGGTGGTTTTTGGTGCTTTTTCCAGTGATTCACTTCGAGATCGGATTAATGATTCTGAATGTAAAATTTTAGTGACACAGGACACAGGCGTCCGCGGGACAAAACAAAATATTCCCATGAAAACGAATGCGGATAATGCTTTAAAAAATACACCATCCATCGAACATGTTATTGTAGTTCGACGGACGGGAGAACCTGTGAATATGGATACAGAACGAGATCTTTGGTGGCATGAAGCAATTTCCGGTGTGGATGCGAAGTGTGAACCGGAAGTGATGGATGCTGAAGATCCACTTTTCATTCTTTATACGTCCGGTTCTACTGGAACACCGAAAGGTGTGCTCCATACAACAGGCGGCTATTTGACTTACGCAGCATTCACCCATGAAATGGTGTTTGATTATAAGCCCGGCGACATTTACTGGTGCACTGCGGATCTGGGTTGGATCACCGGACATTCCTATATCGTTTATGGCCCCTTGGCAAATCGTGCCACCACGGTGATGTTTGAAGGTGTTCCTAATTTTCCTGATTATGGACGATTTTGGGATGTGGTTGACAAGCATAAAGTAAACCAGTTTTATACAGCGCCAACGGCACTCAGAGCCCTGATGAAAGAAGGGAATGATTGGGTGACATCTCGAGACTTATCTTCTTTGCGATTGCTTGGAACCGTAGGGGAACCGATCAAGGAACCGGAATGGAATTGGTATCACGATATTGTGGGCAAAGGGAAATGTCCCATTGTTGATACATGGTGGCAGACGGAAACAGGTGGCATTCTCATAACACCGCTTCCCGGCGCAACCCCAACAAAACCGGGATCAGCTACATTTCCGTTCTTCGGAATCGAGCCTGTTTTACTCACGGAAGAAGGACAAGAAATTGAAGGGCATGATGTATCTGGACTTTTGGTGATCAAATCATCTTGGCCGGGGCAAATGCGAACTATTTATGGCGATCAAAAACGCTTTATTGAAACATATTTTAAACAATTCCCCGGATACTATTTTACCGGCGACGGCGCCAAAAGGGATGAGGATGGCTATTACTGGATCACGGGCCGAGTGGATGATGTGTTGAATGTTTCCGGGCACCGCATCGGCACGGCAGAAGTAGAAGGAGCAATCGGGAAAGCCAATGGTGTTGCTGAAGCGGCTGTTGTGGGCTATCCGCATGACATTAAAGGTCAGGGTATCTATGCCTTTGTAACCCTCATGACCGGTGTGGAAGCATCCGATGAAATTTATGATGGTATTCGTGCTTCGGTGACCAAGGAGATCGGGCCTCACGCAAAACCGGATGAGATTCAGTTCACACCTGCGCTCCCAAAAACACGTTCCGGGAAAATCATGCGCCGAATCTTAAGAAAGATCGCTGAAGGTGATTTAGAGAATATGGGCGATATTTCTACCCTGGCCGACCCCAGTGTGGTGGAAAGCCTTACCGCTGCGCATTAGTCAATTTTTTATTCATGGCGCGAACACGTCGCGTCAGCAGTTTTACGATTTGTTTCATGATCTGCGGATTGCTGGCCATGAGCTGGTAAAATCCTTCTTGGTTAATCTTCAGTAAAACAGAGTCTTCCAAAGTTGTGGCATCGGCGGAGCGAGGTTCCTGATCCAATAATGCCATTTCTCCGATACAAGTTCCTTTTTCCAATTGGGTAATGGAATGCCCGTTCTGGATCACATCCACTTTCCCGGAAATGATCACAAACATGGAATCGCCAAAATCACCTTCTTTGAATATTTCATGCTGTGTTTCACAGCGAATTTCTTCTGCAATCTGGGCGATACGGGTGAGAACGTCACCGGGAATTTGGTGAAACAGGTCAACGGATTTTAGGATAATGGTTTTTTCAAGGATAGAATACATGGGTGGATTCTCCTGGTTTGGAAATGTGTTATTTAAAAAATTACGGTTTAAATAATCCTGCTCGGTTTCATTGAACAAGTCTCTTGTGAAAATGGATTCCGGTACCTTATGCCACTTAATTTTTTTCAGGACGGCAGTATTTTCGGTCTTGAGTAAGTAGTGCAGGGCAATCCCCGTCTTCCATTGGTGAGGATTATTGATCCATAATTCAAGCATATCTTCTAAAAGATCGAGCAGATCCGGGAAAAGTTCTTTTCCGATTTTAATCCGATCCGCATCCGGATCTATGAGGGGCAGAGTCTGTTTCCGGTTTTCTGATGAAAAGGTGGTATCCACCAGTTCCAGCACAATAGGTAATAATTCCGGATCATTACTTTTTACGTATCTGATATATGTTTCAATGGGAATATTTGAGTTTTTCAAGGTGCCCAATTTCAAAAGTGTCGGTATCACTTTATTCAGGTCACTTTCAATGTGATCAAGGATTAAAATGGCTTTTGGATCATCCCGGACCGCATTCCGGAATTGATATAACTGGTAGGCACGTTGGGAAATTGATTCAATATGGGTCTCAATGGAATCCAGGACCGTTTTGTCCAATTCATGGCTTTTGCTGATCTTTACAAGGGCATTACTGATTCCGTTCAGGATGAGCAGATCCGGATCATCCAATCCTGAAGAAAGTAATTCAACCATGTCATCTGAAGAGAATTCATGTGCAGTTTTCAGGATTCCCAGTTTTAATTTAAGGGATGAATTATTCGCAAAAAGGAAATGATAAAATCGATCCGTAACTAAGGAAGGATCATATTGTTTTAAGGCTGTTTCCGCATGATCGAAGGTGGTTGCATTTGCCAGGTTTTGTACGATGGATTCAAGGAAATCAGGGTCAGGTGAATTTTCCAAGACAGCCAAGGTCTCATTTCTTACTTCATGAAATGGATGATCCAGGAACCGACGGGTATTATCTTTTGAGATCCATTGGCTGGATTGGCGTAAAAAACCAATTGTGGTGCATAAAATTTCAGGATCATCACTTTCCAGCAGACGATCAATAATCTGTTTCGATTCCTGATGATCTGGATCCTGTTTCAGGATAGTCACAGCGGTAGATGCGGCCAAATCGGGCGCATCATTTTTCAATAAGGGGCTGATCTTTTCTCGCAATGAAGGAATCCTTCTGTCGCCGGCACAGGAAATAGCAAAGGGCGTTAGGTCAGATTCATCCAAAATAGATTGAATGACTAGGTTGTTGGGAATGATTTCCGGCTGGTGCCAGGCCAATTCTAAAACAGCTCTTTTTATTTGATTTGAGCCGGATTGGAATAAAGATTGGAGTGATTTTTTCCAGGGATGAAGCGGGAGCGTCCACAGGAGGTCTAAGGCAAAAAGTTGTTTCAGCTCATCTTCATCATTCAAGGTTTTATCTAATGTTGCAACTATATGAGAATCATTAATATCGAACTCCACATCATCCAGGTTCAATTGACGATTTTCAATAGCTTTCATAAGAGAATTCACATATCCATCTTTCAGTCGGAAACTGTTCCACAGCCAAAAGAAGCTACCCAAAATGACAAAAACACTGAGCCAGTGGATCTTGTCCTGCGGCACCAGTTTAAAGGATACCAGGGCAAAGATCAATATACCGGCTAACCCTTCCAATCCGGAGCGAATGGTACCATCAATCATGGGTTTGGCCCGTTTCTTTTTTTCCGGTGCCACGGGAAGCCATAGGATTTCCTGGACGGCGTTATTCGTAGAGTATTTGAAAACCTGGTCCGAGAATTTTGCAATGAATACGGCGGATAGAGTTCCCAAGGCCAGGAATCCAGAAGAACCGATGGCGAGTGTGATGGGCAGGATGAGTAATCCTGCAAGAATCCCAAATCGTGTCAAAATAAAACCGGTCACAAAAAATTGCATAATCAATGTAGCGGCACCGGTGGACATATAATAGGTCCCGAAAAAACTAACAAGATCATTTTGGTCAGGATAAGCAGATGCTGCCATCATTTTGAATTGGTAATCTACGATCTTGGAAATGAAAGCTGCCAAACCGATCAGGAGTGCAATGGACTTCAGATAGGGCTCGAATTGGGTAGCTGGTTCGTCTTTGGTGTAGGGTGATGCAATATTTTTTGTTGAAATAACTGAACGGTAAGGACGCAACATCTGAGCCAAGGCAACGGAAAGTCCGATAAAAATTATTGTGAGAAATAAAAGATTTTCTGATCCAAATGCTGCGACAAATGGTTTAATGCCATATCCGGCACCTATTCCGGCAAAAGATCCACCCGCTCCCACCATGGTAAAGATTCGTTTTGCCTGGCGGGCATTAAAGATTTCTCCGGCTAATATCCAAAATTGGAAAATGGAAAGAACCGTAACCACTTCCATCCAAATATACAGCAAGGGAATAAATAAGCCAGTCAGGTTGGCCTGCAAAAAGAATAGGGAGACTGAGAATAGGGATCCTGAAATAGTGATAATAAAAATCTGGTCTTGACCAGCAGTGAGTTTTTTATAAATGAAAATAATGCCAGCCATCACCAAAGCGATGGCAATGAACATTACCGGAAGATAGGATTTATCAAATTGGGTGAGAAAGACCGCATCCCGGACGGACGCCCCAGTAATGGTTGCCGACACGATGGCAAAGAACATGAAAAAGAGCAGGGCAGCCGGTTTACGTTCTTCAGATTTAATATTGATTATTGCCATGACAGGAAAGGGAAAGTTAAACCAATCTGGCATCCTATAAAATGTGGATTATGTTGCTGGAAGTGAAATGCGGGAACCCTAAATTTTCAGCCCATTTTTATTCATCAATTATTTAATAAGGAAAATTATGGCTTACATTTCTAATGTAAATCATTCCAAAGATACATGGAATGAAACCGAAGCTGGACTCATAGCTGCCGGCGTTTTCGAAGATAAAAGTTTTACCCCTATGGCCGCAGCAATCAACGATGCTTCTAATGGCGCATTTACAGAGGCAATTAACCTTGGTGATGTAAAAGGCAAATCCGGCGAATCTCATTTTTTCTATGTGGACGGAAAAAGAATTTTACTACTCGGTCTCGGTAAAAAAGATAAATTTGATTCCAATGCCGTACGATTGGCTGCAGGGAAAGTATCCCGAACAGCCATTGGCAAAAAGATTGAATCGGTCGCTATGGAGTGTTTTTGTGAAAATTGTGAACATTGCCAATCCTGTGGGGAAGGTCTCGTTTTAGGGAGTTATCAATTTTTAGACTATAAAACCGGGAAAGATGACGGTTTTGAATTGAAATCTGCTACGGTTCTCGGCTGTGATTCACCTGATGTTGCCAAAGGTGCCGCTATCGGAAATGCAGTTTGTTTTGCCCGTGACCTTGGCAATCATCCTGGAAATATTACAACACCATCCCGTTTGGCGGAAGCAGCCCAAGAAATTGCTGACGAAGGCGGCATGAAACTCACTGTTTTTGATCGTGAAGAATTTACCGAAATGGGTATGGGCGCATTGGCCGGCGTAGCACTGGGAACAGACGAACCGCCAAAATTCATTATCCTGGAATACATGAATGGCGGGGATGAAAAACCCAAAGTCCTGGTGGGGAAAGGGTTGACTTTTGATGCAGGAGGAATTTCCATTAAGCCCGCCAGTAAAATGGATGAAATGAAATACGATATGTGCGGTTCCGCTACGGTTTTGGGGACAATGAAAGCAATTGCAGCCTTTAAACCGAAAATGAATATTGTTTGTATCGTACCATCCACGGAAAATTTACTGGGAGCCAAAGCCTATAAACCGGGCGATATTCTTAAAGCGTATAATGGAAAAACAATTGAAGTCCTCAATACAGATGCAGAAGGAAGATTGATCCTTGCGGATGCATTGTCCTATGCGTCTAAACAGTACGATCCTGAATTCATTTTAGATTTTGCCACATTGACCGGTGCGGTATTAGTTACTTTTGGACATATCGCTGCTGGCGTTATGGGCACCAATGAAGACCTCATGGGGAAAGTAAAAATTTCATCTAAGAATTCAGGAGAAAAAGTATGGGAACTCCCCTTGTGGCCGGAATTCTGCAAGCAGGTGAAATCTGATATTGCGGATGTAAAAAACACAGGAGCTCCCCGGCAAGCCGGCACCATCGCAGGTGCGGCCTTTTTAAAGGAATTTGTTGGGAAAAACATCCCTTGGGTTCATTTTGATATTGCCGGAACGGCTTGGGGCGGAAAAACCACCAGCCTTGATCCCAAAGGGAGTGCAACGGGCTGGGGAATCCGCCTCGTACTTGATATGCTTAATGCCTAAATCGACGCAAAAAAAATCATATTCTTGGGGGCTGATCCGCATTACGGTCAGCCCTTTTTTATTTTCATTTCTTATTGCAGGGCACCCCATAACTATTGATGGCCAATTCCAGGATTGGGAAAATGTTCCTATAGCATATTCTGATATGGAAGGGGACGGTATGAGTGCTGACTTTGCAGAAATAAAAATCACTTATGATTTGGAATTCCTTTTTATCTATTTTTCATTTCACAATGGCGAATTTTTAATGCAGGATTGGAATGCATTCCACCTTTATGTTGATGCAGACAATGATTCATCTACTGGTCTCGAATATCATGGAATTGGTGCTGAACTGGATTGGACCTTTGGGCAACGGCAAGGCGTATTTTATTTTAATGGCGGAAGTTCGGATGTTTGGCAAAATGATTTAACCTTACGAATTGGCCCCACTATCACATCATCTGAATTTGAAATCGCCATCGCTAGGAATTCAGAAATAATGACCATGAATGGAACCCAGGTTTTGGTTGAAGGGAGAATCGTTATCGCTGAAGCACCACCTAATTCGGATAGTGTTCCAAACGAATCGGGAGGAATTTATTTTAGTATCGGTGAAGATGCCGTTCCATTACCGGAGCCCATTTCTTTGGAGAGACGGCACGAAGATGATATTCGCATTGTAACTTATAATAATTTGAACGAAGGTATGATCGACCCGGAACGGGAGCACCATTTCAGGCGAATTTTACAGGCGCTTGACCCAGATGTGATTGCGATCCAGGAACACTGGGAATGGAACGAAATTGACGATGTGGTCCAGTCTTGGTTTCCAGATGAACAATGGTATGCCAGTTGGACTTATCGGGATTTGGTCGTTCTATCACGATTCCCAATTTTGAATGATGCCAATTTGATCAGTTCAGAAAGAACCATGTGTACCCTGTTAGATACGGAAGATGAATTGGGCAAGAACCTTTTGGTCATCAATTCTCACCTATCCTGTTGTGGGAGCAATGATGCGAGACAGGAGCAAGTGGATGAATTTATGGGACTTTGGCGTAGCTGGTTAACCGACGGAAATGGTCCCTTTGAATTAGAAAATGAAACACCTTTCGTGCATGTGGGTGATTTCAATTTTGTGGGCTATCGTCAACAGGTGGAAACGATTCGAATTGGGGATATTATGAATGAAAATAATTATGGTGAAGATTTTCTACCGGATTGGGATTCTACGGAAATTGTGGATCTCTTTTCCCGCCACACCCATAAACGGATGGGTTACACCTGGCGGAGTGATGGCAGTTCATTTAATCCCGGGAAATTGGATTATGTTTTTTATTCCGATGCTACAATTGATACAGGGAAACATTACACCCTGAATACCTTGGCCATGGATACAGAATCTCTGGCGGAATACGGATTGGAGTGGGACGACACCCAGGAAGCATCAGATCATTTACCACGGGTTTTTGATATTTCATTGGATCCCAATGTGGGAATTGATAATGAAAATCCGGTTCCATCCAAATTTGCCATTTTGAATAATTATCCTAATCCATTCAACTCAACCACAACGATCCGGTTTAACGTTGGTGTAGGGGACGTAAAAATGCGTCCCCTAACATTAACCGTATTGGACATCAACGGCCGCATGGTGGAAACACTGGTGAATGAAAAACTAGAAATTGGCCAACACGAATTCCTATGGAATGGCACCAACTATTCCAGTGGGGTTTATTTTATAAAAATACAGTCAGGGGATATTGTAAAGACACGGAAAATGATTTTGTTGAAGTAGGAAGTACTTTAAACATTCATTTAATCATTCGAAACTCAACGGATGTTGTCATGCCGGGTTTGATCCGGCATCCAGACGATTATTATAATTCGAATTCACTTGATTTACTGGATTCCTGATCTTCGTTTCACTTCGTCAGGAATGACAATTGGCACTCAATAATTTGGAAAATTTTAAACTTGTTCCATGGCATTGTCGTACATGGGCGCCATGGATTCCCAATCGAATGGTTTGGCGATAGGATGAAAATGAGTGGATTTGATCTGTTCGTGATTTTCAATCGCCCAAGTTATTTTATTAAAAAGATCCTGGTCATCGGAGTATATATGATCCCGATGCTGCTCAGGAGGCAGCAATTCCGGATATGTTAATCGATTGGGTAAAATAGGCCAAGTATCGCAATACATGGCTTCCATGACGCTGGCTCCAAAAAATTCCTGGTTGGACGTTACTGGCAAAATATCCGCTTTCCAGAGCCATTGGGCATAATCTGTAAATGAGTCCGTGTATCCCCATTGGACTATTTGTCTCTCAAATGATTTATGGGCATCAAGGAAAATATCAGGATATTGACTGAAATTTTCGCCCATAACAGCCAGATTGAAATCATAACCGTATTCCCGGACTTTTTCCAAAACACCAAAAAAGTCATTGGGATTTTTATCATATTCCCAGCGATGGTTCCATAAAATGATCGGTGCATCGCCATGATCGATCCGATGATTGTCGAATTGGCGGAGATCCATGCCCAGGTGGAGAATGCGACTTTTATCACGAATCACATCCACCGAATCCAGTTCACGATAATCAGGAAAGTGCCGCAAAAAGCGAGGGAGAGCATCCAAGAACGAATCCATGTGGAATTCAGAATTAAAGAAAACCTGGTCCGCGGTCAGGGCAGATGTGTAATTGATGAATCCGTAATGGGTATCCCGGTTCTTTTGGATATCCCGATCTTTGGGTGACCAAGGGTAAGACAATTGATTTTCATGAAAATAGATTGCAGTGGGGATGCCATGGGATTTGGATTTAGTTAGGGCAAGAAAGGTGGAAAGATCCAGCATATCTGTAGCGAGAATGAGATCGGGTCGCCAGGTGAGATTGTTGAATTCCCGTGCCATGGTTACAGCCCCGCCATGCATCCGCCATTTCCAGAATTGGCCTTTCATTGTTAAAAACCGAATATCGTATCTACTGTGATTGGCAAATCCCACAGCCCATTGTTTATGGGAGCCGGTGAAATAGGGTTCAATGAGGAGGATATTCATAATAAAATTTAAGAAGAAAAATGGATTGAAGATGATTGAAACTTGAAAAAGGGAATCACAAGTTTCAGTTTTTCAATTTTCAAATTTTAAAAAAGTGCCCGAGACTGGAATCGAACCAGCACGTCCGTTAGGACACACGGACCTGAACCGTGCGCGTCTACCATTTCCGCCACCCGGGCAATAAATCAAAATACAAAAAACCGTCGAAAACAGGTCGGGAATTTTATCTAATTCCGACGGCAAATCGCAAGGAATAAACTTGGAGAAGGGTTAACCGTTCCCGTATTTTTCACCCGCTTTTTTATCATGGAAATCAAAACCATTGCCACCAACCGAAAAGCCTATCATCAATTCCACATTCTTGAAACTTACGAAGCAGGGATTCAATTGATAGGGAGTGAAGTGAAAAGCATTCGAGAAGGGAACGCCAGTTTAAAAGAATCCTATGTCTTTATCCGGAAGGGAGAGGCGTGGTTAAAAGGTGCACATATTGCTACTTATAGTCATACAGGTTTTGAAGGACCAAACCCGGTTCGGGATCGAAAATTACTTCTTCATAAAAAGGAAATATCACGAATTGGATCAAAATTAGCAGAAAAAGGATTAACTGCTGTTCCCACAAAACTGTATTTCAAGAGCGGGCTGATCAAATTAGAAATTGGCTTGGCGAAAGGGAAAAAACTTTATGATAAAAGAGAGTCTAAAAAGAAACGTGACGTTGAACGAGATATACAAAGAACAATGAGTCAAAGATGAGTTTTTTACCTGTAGATGAACAATTAGCCTTGATTCGCCGAGGCGCGGAAGAGATTATTCCAGAAGATGATTTAAAGAAAAAACTGGAAGAATCTCGTGAATCCAATACACCTTTAACGATTAAACTCGGGTGTGATCCAAGTCGTCCCGATCTCCATATTGGGCACGGTGTTGTTTTAAGAAAACTACGTCATTTTCAGGATCTTGGACATGATGCTGTTTTAGTGATTGGTGATTTCACTGCCATGATCGGTGATCCGTCCGGTCGGAATAAAACGCGCCCACAATTAACATTAGAAGAAGCTCGATCCAATGCTGAATCTTATGTGGAGCAATCTAAAGTTATACTTGATATTGATAAGCTTAAGATCTTGTATAATTCAGAATGGCTGAATGAGATGAACTTTAATGATGTTGTGAAACTCGCCAGTTCCTATACCGTGGCCCGGATGCTGGAACGGGATGATTTCACCAAACGATTCCAGTCCGAAATTCCCATTTCAATCCATGAATTTTTATATCCATTGGCACAAGGCCAGGATTCTGTTGAGTTGAGATCGGATGTTGAATTGGGTGGCACAGACCAGAAATTTAATTTGTTAGTGGGGCGTGATCTCCAAAAATACAATGGACAAGACCCGCAATGCATAATTACACTTCCATTACTGGAAGGAACGGACGGTGTTGAAAAGATGTCCAAATCTTATGGGAACCATATTGGGCTCAATGACACACCGGAAGATATGTATGGTAAAACGCTGTCAATTTCTGATGATATGATTGTGAAATGGTTTACTTTGGCAGCAGATGCGGATGAATCTGTAGTGAAAAATGCTGAAGAAAGATTAGCAGAACCATCGGTGAATCCTATGGAAGTGAAGCGTGATTTGGCACGAGCTGTGGTAGAACTTTATTACGATAAGGAAACCGCATCCCTGGCGGAAAACCATTTTAACACTGTAGTGGTTGGAAAGGGAATCCCCGATGATATCCCTGAATTTTCCCTGGAAAATGATGATTTAATTGTAAATGTGATTTTT
>ENA-ORDI01000076-ORDI01000076.1-marine-metagenome-genome-assembly--contig:-NODE-76-length-64810-cov-7.688551_pt1 | contig 64810 bp, 50 predicted proteins | sample MGYA00248628_ERZ508525 | MGnify/ENA primary metagenome ERZ508525 (study PRJEB26195, sample SAMN05422138) | marine metagenome | isolation source: East of Porto Seguro, South Atlantic Ocean | place: Atlantic... | reverse complement strand
TTGAAGAAGCGAACACGTCGATCACCGTGGATAAGCAAAAGCATGTCTCGTGGAAGTTCAGCTCGAAAGACCTGACCTTGACGGTGGAAGACTATTCCGAGCGCTACATCAAGCCCGCCATGATTGCGCTGGCCAACACAATCGACCGTAGCGGCCACAACCAGTACACCAATGTCTGGAACCTTGTTGGTACGCCGGGGACGACTCCGGCCAACTTCGCTGCGATGGCTGCTGCTGCCCAGCGTATGGATGAAATGGCTGTGTCTACGGACATGCGTCGCGCCATGCTGAACCCAGCCGCTGGCTATGCTATCGCAGGTTCGGCCACGGCCCTCTATATGAACAGCGTGAACCAGCAGGCATATCGCAAGGGCTCCATCGGTGAAATCGCCGGTCTGGAAACCTTCCGTAGCCAAAACGTGGTATCCCACACGGTTGGCGCTTATGGCGGCACACCGCTGGTCAATGGTGCTTCCCAGAACGTCACTTATGCGGCGTCCAAGAGCACGAACAGCCAGAGCCTTGTGACGGACGGCTGGACGGCAGACACGACCGGCATCCTGAAGGCTGGCGACGTGTTCACGATTGCGGGCGTCTATGCCATGAACCCGGTTCCGGGTGAGGGCACGACCGGCAAGCTTCAGATGCCTTATCTGCAAGAGTTCACGGTGTTGGCGGATGCTGACTCCGGTGCGACGACCGGCCCGGCTACGCTGACGATCAGCCCGGCAATCATCACGTCTGGCCCTTACCAGACCGTGAGTGCTGCGCCTGCGGACAATGCGGTCATTACGGTGAAGACCGGCACGGCATCTACGGCCTATCCGCAGAACCTGGCATTCCACAAGAACGCCTTTGCGCTCGTGACCTGCCCTCTGGAACTTCCGGACGGTGTCGAGTTCAAGGCGCGTGAGACCCACAAGGGCCTCTCTGTGCGTGTCGTGAAGCAGTACTCGATTGATGCGGATGACGATATTATCCGCCTCGACGTCCTGTACGGCTGGAAGTCGATCTATCCTGACCTTGCTGTCCGGATTACCGGCTAATGGCTGAAGACCGCATCATTCGCCGCTGGGGCTATCACCCGGAGTATTGAGACGCCCGTCCCCACTTGGGTAACATTCTTTACCTCCATGTTCATGCACGGCGGGTTCATGCACTTTGCCGGGAACATGATGTTCCTGTGGGTATTCGGGGATAACATCGAGGACCGGCTGGGCCACGTAAAATACCTGTTTTTCTACCTGTTCACCGGCGTCGTGGCTACTCTGGCCCATTTCGCGATAGACCCCGGCTCTCAAACGCCTCTGGTAGGGGCCAGTGGGGCGATTTCCGGGGTTTTGGGCGCTTACCTGGTGCTTTATCCATTCAACCGGGTAAAAGCGCTGGTGGTGCTCTACATCATCACCGTGGTAGAGGTCAGGGCCGTGATACTGTTGGGCTTATGGTTTGGCTGGCAACTGTTTCAAGGCCTCATCTCCCTGGGGCTTTCTTCCCAAGTTAACGTGGCATTCTTCGCCCACATCGGAGGCTTTGCCGCCGGATCGCTGATCATGGCCGCACTAAAGATGGTATCCGGAGAGCCATTGAAGCCGGTGAACCCTCGCCGGACGTACGAAAATTGACGTAGTGGGCGCCGGCCTACTCGTCCCCGGTGGTCACCGGGAAACCCCGGTCTATCCAGTCCTGAGTCCCCCCTACGCCTACCACCTGTACGTTTTCCCGTCCGTCACGCTGCAAGATACTGCCCGCCACACTGGCGCGCATCCCGGATGCGCATACGGTTATCACGGGGATTTCTCTGGGTAAACCGTCCAGATGCTCCTGCAACTCCCCTAGTTCGATGTTCAGAGCGCCCTGTATATGGCCGGCGTGGTATTCGTTGCGTTGGCGCACGTCCAGGATCATGGGGCCCGGGGTCTGGCCCCATAACTCTTTCAGCGTGTCCACGTCGATACCGTCTGCGGCTTCAACCGGCAACCCGGATGTCTTCCATCCGTCCATTCCGCCGGCTAGATATCCGTTCAGCCGGTCGTAGCCGATGCGGATCAGCTGGCGAACCATGGCGTCGTGATGGGACGAGTCGGGTGAGAGCAGAATCAGAGGTTGGCCCCAGGGCACGATCCAACCGACCCAGGTAGAAAAATTATCGCCAAATGGTACGGCGAAGGACCCGGGCACATGCTCTTCGTTGAATATACTTTGAGGCCGTGCGTCAACCAGAATCGTGTTTTCGTCCAACTGGCTTCGCGCCGATAGAGGGGTCAGGGACGCCAGCCGTGGCACACCTCCCAAAACGTCGGGGCCGCGGCGGTTGATGTCGGCCATGTAACGGTAGTAACTGGGGTAAGACCCCAGGCCGGTGAGGGCGAACTTTACGAAGTCTTCTTCCTCGGTGTGGGCTGCAAAGGGATTGTGTTCCCGTTCTTCGCCGATGGACGTAGGGATCTCACCGCCGCCCGGGCCAGCCGCGGAGCAGAAGGAGCCGCCGCCGTGGGTAGGGTAGATCTGAACCAAGTCCGGAAGTTTGAGCAACTTTCCGTGGATCGTTTGGTGAAGCCATCGCGCCAGGTAAGGAGCGACCCGGCTCCCCAACAGGTCCACTCGGGCAGCGCCACCCAGCATCAAGGCGCCTCCGGTGAAAACCGCTCTAATTTCCCCCTGCTCTTCCACCATGAACGAGATGGACTCCGGCGTATGGCCGGGGGTGTGAAGGATGCGCAGTCGGAACTCCCCCAGGTCGAACGTGTCGTCGTCTTGCAGGCGGACCGAGGGATAAAGCAGGCCGCCGGATGCGCTGGAGCCTACTTGGCACCCGGTCTGGGCCGCTAATTCACGGGCGCCGGAGATAAAATCGTTGTGCAGGTGGGTTTCCAGGGCGTAGACGATGCGGACGCCATGACTAGAGGCGATGTTCGTGTATTGATCGATGTCCCGCGCCGGGTCGATGACCGCGCACTGCCCCGAATGTTCTGAGCCGACCACGTAAGAGTTGTTGGACAGACTTTGGATCTTGACGGTTTCGATGAACATATAGTCCCTCCGGCGGGTTGAGGTTTTGCACGCGCGCGCGGATTTATCGGAGCCCTTATGCCGGAAGGACGGGACCAGCGTCAAGAGTGCCGGCGACCAGGAGTAGGCCGGACTGAGGAGTGACGGACGAAGACGCTATCTGTCCGGATTCCGGGCTGGAGCCTCTAACCGAGCACCCATGGCTGAGCAGTGGTGTGAGCAGGACTCCGGCTAGCACGACTCCGGCTGCTAGTGTTTGAGGCCTGAAAATAGAAGGTATTTTCATTCAGATATTTCCTAAAAACTGAGTTTGGTTGAGCGAATTCCGTAGGATTTGAGCCCTAGACGCGGCCCCGTGGACCGTTTCTGGCGAGCAGTATATCACCTGCTAATTTCCAGTGACCGACGCGGCGAAATTTCTTGTCTTTGAGACTGGGCGGTCGACCGTCTTGAAACGCGATTCAACGGACTTCTAGCCGCAAATAACGTCTGGCTTATAGGCCTGTTTATGATAATATATGGCCAGGCGTCACCAAGTTAAAAGTTGACTATTTGCGCGGAGGCAAAGCATGCTTGATTATAAGCCGAATATCGTTCTAGCCACCGGGGATTACAAAGTGGTGGGCACCAGGCCGATCCGCCACGACGGGGCCGATAAGGTAACCGGGCAGGCGAAATATGGCGCGGACATAATTCTTCCAGGGCTTTTGCACGGGAAGATATTGCGCAGTCCCCACGCCCACGCGCGGATCAAGTCGATCGATACCAGCAAGGCCGAGGCAGCGCCGGGAGTCCACGCTGTGGTCACCTCCGCCGACTGGGAGCAGCCCACGGGCAAGGTAGAGGATCTGGCGGAAGGCTCCATCCACAATCTCCGCTTTATGAGCAACAACATCCTGGCCTATGGGAAGGTGCTGTACAAGGGACATGCCGTGGCTGCCGTGGCGGCCGCCAACCCTCATCAAGCCGAGGAAGCCTTGGCTCTGATCGACGTTGACTACGAAGTCTTGACTCCGGTACATAACTTCAGAGAAGCGATGAAGGAAGGCGCGCCTCTGCTGCACGAGCGGTTGGAGACTCTGTCCGACCCTGGCCTGCGAGCCGGCGGCTACAAGTCTGACGAAGACACAGCCATGGGTTCCAACGTGGCCAACCACTTCGAGTTCCGGGTTGGAGACGTGGAGAAAGGGTTTCAGGAAGCCGACGTCATCGTGGAAAAGGAGACCAACACCGCGGCGGTACACCAGGGCTATATCGAGCCTCACACCGGCACCGCCATGTGGCAACCAGACGGCAGCTTAACCGTCTGGTCCAGCACCCAAGGCCACTTCAACGCGCGGGATCTGCTTTCCCGTCTATTGAACATGCCGGTCTCCAAGATCAAGGTTATACCTATGGAGATCGGTGGCGGGTTCGGCGCCAAGGGGATACTCTACTCTGAGCCCGTGGCCGCGCTGCTAGCTGGCAAAGCCGGCCGTCCGGTTAAAGTGACCATGAGCCGGACTGAGGTCTTTGAAGCCAGTGGGCCTACCTCCGCCACCAACATCAAGATAAAAGTGGGAGCAACCAACAATGGGAAACTGGTGGCCGGTGAAGCCCACCTGATCTATGAATCGGGCGCTTTCCCCGGTTCCCCCGTGCCGGGCGGTTGCAACTGCATCATGGGTCCCTACGACATTCCCAACACCTACCTGGAAGGCTCGGACGTGCTGGTGAACCATCCAAAATCGGCCGCCTACCGGGCGCCCGGGGCTCCAGCGGCCGCCTTCGCCATGGAAACTGCCATTGATGAGCTTTGCGAAAAACTGGGCATGGACCCTCTGGAGTTCCGCCTGCTGAATAGCGCCAAGGAGGGCACCCGCCGGGCCACCGGTCCGCTGATGCCTAAGGTAGGCTTGGTGGAAACCGTGCAAGCGGCCAAGGACCATCCTCACTACGGGACTCCCCTAGAGGGACCGTACCGGGGCCGGGGCGTGGCCAGCGGGTTCTGGGGCAACGGGACCGGTCCCGCCAGCGCCATGGCCATGGTTAACACCGACGGCACTGTCAGCTTAGTTGAGGGATCCGCCGACCTCAGCGGCACCCGAGTGGCCTTCGCCCAGCAGTTGGCCGAGGTGCTGGGAATCCCAGCCGAGGAGATCAAGCCTACGGTGGGAGACACTGAGTCCATCGGATTTACCTCCAACAGTGGAGGCAGTGGCGCCACGTTCAAGTCAGGTTGGGCAGTTTACGAGGCCGGCCAGGATGTAAAGCGCCAGATGATTCGGCGGGCGGCCAAGATCTGGGACATCCCTGAGGAAGACGTTGAGTACACCGACGGGGTTTTGCAGCACAAGTCGGACACCGAGTTGAAGTTGACCTTCCGGCAGTTGGCGGCCCGTCAGAACGCCACCGGCGGACCCATCACGGGCCGGGCCGGCGTGAACCCCGGAGGAGCGGGCCCTTGCTTGGCGACCCACATCGTCGATGTGGAAGTAGACCCAGAGACAGGCAAGGTCGAGATCCTACGCTACACAGCCGTTCAAGACGCGGGTAAGGCCATCCATCCGGGCTACGTGGAAGGACAGATACAGGGTGGGGCGGTCCAAGGGATCGGCTGGGCGCTGAACGAAGAGTATTTCTTCAACGACCAGGGCCACATGGCCAATGCGACCTTCTTAGACTACCGGATGCCCACGGCCCTGGACCTGCCGATGATAGACACCGTCATCGTGGAGGTCCCCAACCCGGCCCACCCCTTCGGCGTGCGGGGAACCGGCGAAGTACCCATAGTCCCCCCGCTGGCTGCAGTGTCCAACGCGATTTACCATGCGGTGGGGGTACGGGTGAACGAGCTTCCCATGTCGCCGGGAGCTGTTCTCGAAGCCATGTGGAAAAAGGACAACGGTAGCTAGACGGCTATGCCAGAAGTATGGATCCCGACACTGATGCAGGGGCTGACCGGGGGAAACCAGGTGATCCAGGTAGAAGGGTCGACGGTGCGGCAGATCATAAATAACCTGGAACTGCTCTATCCGGGAACCAAGGCGAGGCTGTACGACGCGGAGGAGGACGAACTCCTGCCCGGGGTCGCGGCAGTCGTAGATGGCGATGCCAGCCAATTGGGCCTGATGGAGAGGGTCAATGAGAACAGTGAGGTCCACTTCCTGCCGGCCATCGGAGGCGGGGGTTGACCGAAGGGCGGGATTAGCGCCCAATCCTTGAGTTATGCCAGTATTAAGCGCCCCGATCGCATCGGGGCGCTTAATCGTTCTTATTCGGGTACTGGAGGCAACCGGATCGGCCATGACCAACCGGAACCGTGACATAGCCGCCGCCTGGAAGTATCACACTGCTACCAACCACACGGAGCGGAGCGTCCATAACAACTCCCATCACATGGACTTCGATAACCAACCCCGTCCGTTCAAGATTTACCGTGACCTGGAAGCCGTGACTCTGCCGTCCGGGTTGGAACCTAGCGGGACGCTCGCGTTGGATTGTCTGGGGTCCGCGCCCTCTCACGAACACCGGGCGCCGACTCTCCTGGAATTGGCTGGGCTGATGCATCATGCCGCCGGCATCACCAAGGTCAGAGAGTTTCCCGGCGGAAAGATGTATTTCCGGGCGGCGGCCTGCACCGGCGCTCTTTATCACATAGAGCTGTACCTGGTCTGCGGAGACATGCCCGGCTTGTCCGCAGGGGTGTACCATTTCGGTCCCCAAGATTTCGCCCTGCGCCGTTTGCGTGAGGGCGACTATCGGGGACTGCTGGTGGAGGCGGCGGGCGGGGAACCGTCGGTGGCCCAGGCTCCGGCAGTGTTAGTCTTGACGTCGGTGTTCTGGCGCAACGCCTGGAAGTACCAGGCGCGGGCTTACCGGCACTCCTACTGGGACAGCGGTACCGTTCTGGCCAACCTGCTTTCCACGGGTCGTGGCTATAAGCTCCCGATCAAAGTAGTCGCTTCCTTCGTTGACGAGCCGGTGAACAGATTGCTGGACCTGGACGACCGGAAAGAAGTCGCATTGCAACTTGTTCCGGTGGGAGAGACGCCGGAGCAGACTATTGCCCCGGCTCCCCCGGTTTCGTCCCTCGGACTGGAGGTGGAGCCGTATTCCCGCCGGGAGGTGGAGTACGCGGCCATCGCCGAAGCCCACGCCGCGTCCTCATTGGATTTGCCCCAAGAGGCCCGTGAACTGTGGGGAAAGCCTCCGTCCCTTGTCGTGTATGAGCCCCAGGGACGGCTTTTTCCTCTGTCCTGCCCACCGGCAGAGGAGTTACCCCAGGAAACGATCGAGGACGTGATCCTGCGGCGGGGCTCCAGCCGCCGATTCCGGCGCTCACCCATTACATTCCAGCAACTCTCCATCATGCTGGACCGGGCGGCCCATCCCGTGCCCGCTGATTTCCTTGGAGACGCGGACGCCACGCTGAACCGGCTTTACCTGATCGCTAACGATGTGGAGGACCTTCCATCCGGCAACTACGTCTACCGCAGGGACCTGGGGGCGTTGGAACAGCTTGAGGAAGGGGATTTCCGGGACCAAGCGGGCCGGTTGGACTTGGGACAGGAACTGTCCGCCGACGCCAGCGTCAACGTTTACTCCTTGACAGACTTGAACGCCGTGCTGGAACGGTACGGCAACCGGGGTTACCGGATGGCCCAGATGGAGGCCAGCATCACGGCGGGACGGCTGTACTTGGCCGCCTACGCCCAAAGACTTGGCGCAACCGGGCTGACATTTTTCGACGACGAGGTGACCGAGTTTTTCTCGCCCCACGCCGAGGGGAAAAGCGTCATGTTCCTGTTGGCCGTGGGCCGGTCCGGCCGACGCGGCTGAGCGTCCTAAACTTCCACCGGCTCGATCTTGACCGTGCGGCCTTCCCTGGCTGATTGAATCATCGCTAGGGTCACTTGGACAACTCGTAAGCCGTCCATTCCAGTAGCCACCGGCTCCCGGTCCTCTTGGATGGCCTGGTGGAAGTCTTCAAGCTCGGCGATGAAGTTGCCCAAGTATTGGTTGGGGTAGACCTCTGTCTGGTTCACGGTCTCGGAGACAACCTCCACCCGGCCCTGGCGCGCTTCCCAAAGGGTGGCCCGGCCAGTGATGCGACCGTCGCTGCCGTATATCGCGAAGTCGTTGCGTGAGTCGGGGAGCAGCCGCCCGCAACACATCGTGGCCACGGTCCCGCTTTCGAATCGCAAGGTCATGGCGGCGACCTGTTCCAAAGGACGCTGGGAGGTCTGGCCGTCGGTAAGGGCGGCGATGTGGGTTATCTCCTCTCCCAGGAGAAACCGCAGCAGATCCACTGCATGTACGCCGGTGCCCATCATTGTTGAAGCGCCGCCGATCAATTCCGGATCGTCCCACCATTGCCGGAGCCCGGTGCGCGGCGGCGGTCCGCCCGTGCCACGGACGCCGAAGCCCCACTGGGCTTGAGCCATCGCTACGTGGCCCAAAGCGCCCTCGGCAATCAGACGCTGGGCCATAGTGTGCCCGGGATGGGTCCGGAGGTGATACCCCGTGCCCAGCTTGACGCCGTAGTCCCGGCAGCCTCGTACCATGGCAACGGCGTCCTCAAGGGTTGTTGTCATGGGCTTTTCCGACAGCACGTGCTTTCCAGCGGCGGCCGCCTGCAGGGCATGCTGGCTGTGCAACGCGTTGGGAGAAGCGATAAACGCCGCGTCCACCCTGGAGTCTTTCAGCAAGTCGTCCAGAGAGTCGTAAGCCGACACGGCGCCGTGCTTCTCGGCGAAGGCTTGCGCCCGGCCCCGGTCACGGCTGTATACGGCGACAAGCTCCTGGTCATCGGCAGCGGCGATGGCCGGAGCAATCTTGAGGTCAGGGTGTTGTCCGGTGCTGATAATAGCCCAACCCAACGGCACGGCGCACCTCCCAAAGATATATCGAGTATAGATCGGCCGGTGCTTAACATAAGCAACAGCGGGTAGGCTGTCAAACCCTCCGGTTGACCAGAGGTCGTGGTGAACGTATGATTGTTGTAGACCCACCTCCAGGGGGTATGGGTTAGTCGGATTATATCGAGGGGAACTTGCCTGAAGCCAAAGTCGATGCATTGAAGCGGTTGAGCTATATCGAAGGACACCTGTCCGGCATTCGCAAGATGCTGGAAGAGGACAAGTACTGCGTTGACGTGCTCAAGCAGACCTACGCGGTCAGGCGGGCAATAGAAAAGATGGAAAGCATCCTGCTGGAAGGGCACCTGCAAACCTGCGTAGTGGCAGGAATCAAAGAAGGCCGCGAAGACGAGGTCGTCGGCGAGCTGACGGACCTGTATCTTCTGGCGAACCGGTAATCACGGCCCTATTAAAACACCGAGGTGAAGGAATTGGCAGCTTATTTAATCGCGGATATCGAAGTAACGGACCCGGCGGGATTCGAGGAGTACCGCCAGTTGGTGGGTCCGTTGGTGGATAAATTTGGAGGAAAGTACATCGTGCGCGGTGGCCCTTCGGAGACGGTTGAAGGTGACTGGTCTCCTGGACGGATCGTGATTATAGAATTTGAGAGCATGGAGAGGTTAAAGGCCTGGTACGGATCTGACGATTACCGCCCGGTCATGGACAAGCGCTTCAGCAGCGCCAATTCCAAATTGGTGATGGTTGAGGGCGCTTAGAGCGGCAGGGTATGGCTAGACCGCCCGTTATTTAGCATAGGAAAATAGAACAATGGCTACCAAAGAAACCTTAAAGCAAGACAAACGAATAACCCTACCCATAGAAGGGATGACCTGCGCTTCTTGTGTATCACATGTTGAGAAAGCATTGCAGGGAGTGCCGGGAGTATCCGAGGTCTCGGTTAACCTGGGCACTGAGAAAGCTTCATTCGAGTTCGGAGCCGGAGATGTTCCGGTAGACGATCTCCGCCAAGCAGTGGCGGATGCGGGCTACAAGATACCCACCACTAAAACCACTCTCAACATCGGCGGCATGACCTGCGCCGCCTGTGTATTTCACGTTGAGAACGCTTTGAAGGGCGTTTCCGGCGTGGTTGAAGCCACCGTAAATCTGGCCACGGAAAAGGCGACTATAGACTATACGGCGGGCGCCGTGGACACGGATGGATTCCGTCAGGCGGTAACCAAGGCTGGTTATCAGGTGACCGGAACCGGCGAAGGGACGCTGGACGCCAAAGAGGAATTGGAGCGTCTGTCCAAGGTCAAAGAGATACAGGCGTTACGCCGGAGGCTCTTACTGGCCGCCGCCGGAGGAATACTTCTGTTACTGGGCGCGTTCAGCCCGTTCCCATGGGTTCCGCCGTTGATGGACCGCGGCTTCTATCCCTTCCTGCTCTGGGCCGTGGCAACCCCGGTGCAATTCTGGGCCGGCTGGAGCTTTTATATTGCTGGGTTTGGCGCGCTACGCCACGGCACGGCCAATATGCACACTTTGATCGCCATCGGCACCACCACCGCCTATCTGTTTAGCGCCGCCGTGGTATTGCTTGGCGCGCTGGCCCCCGAGTTTCTGGCCCAACGCGGCATCGGAAGAGACGTCTACTTCGACACAGCCGCTATCATCATCGCCCTGATTCTTTTGGGACGCTACCTGGAAACCCGCGCCCGAGGCAGCACTTCGGAAGCTATCCGGCGGCTGATCGGTCTGCGCCCCAACACCGCCCGTGTGATTCGGGACGGACAGGAAATCGACGTGCCGGTGGAAACCGTGGAGGTGGGAGACATAATCTCGGTGCGGCCGGGCGAGAAGATACCGGTTGACGGCGAAGTGACTGAGGGTGTCTCCACCGTGGACGAGTCCATGCTGACCGGCGAAAGTATGCCGGTGGACAAGGAACCCGGAAAGCTGGTGTTCGGCGCGACGATCAACAAATTTGGGACCTTCCAGTTCCGCGCCACCAAAGTTGGCAAGGACACCGTGCTGGCCCAGATAATTCAGTTGGTGGAGGACGCCCAAGGGTCAAAGGCCCCCATTCAGAGGCTGGCCGATCAGGTGGCGGCCTACTTTGTCCCGGCGGTGATCGGAATAGCCCTGGCGGCATTCCTGTTCTGGATATTGTTGGGGCCGGAACCGTCCCTTACCTTCGCGGTTCTGGTATTCGTGGCCATCCTAATCATCGCGTGCCCTTGCGCCCTGGGATTGGCGACGCCCACGGCCATCATCGTCGGCACCGGAAAAGGGGCGGAGCAGGGAGTGCTGATCCGCAGCGCCCAGGCATTGGAGATCACCCACCGGGTCAACGTGGTGGTGCTGGACAAAACGGGTACCCTGACCACCGGCAAACCGGTAGTCACCGATCTGATTTCTTCAGGGGTTTCTGAAGACGAGGTGTTGCGATTGGCGGCAGGCGTTGAGCGGGGATCCGAACATCCGTTGGGAGAGGCCATCGTTCATGAAGCCAGGTTCCGGGGCCTTGAACTTGATACCGCCGGCGGATTTGAGGCACTGCCCGGACTGGGCGTACAGGCCCAACTCAACGGCGATATCGTGCGCTTGGGCAACCAGGCTTTGATGGAAGCTAACGGCATCGCCCTAGACGGCCTGGTGGACCGGGCTCAAGGGTTGGCCGCCCAGGGAAAAACTCCTATGTTCCTGGCCGCCGGCGTCAAAGCCATGGGCGTAATTGCGGTAGCGGACACACTGAAAGATACCTCGCGGGAAACAGTGGCCCAGTTGCTGGGGATGGGGCTGGAAGTGGTGATGCTAACCGGCGACAACGCGCAAACTGCCCAAGCGATCGCCGATCAACTCGGCATAGACAATGTTGAAGCCGAGGTGCTCCCTAAGGATAAAGTCGACGTGGTGCGGCGTCTGCAGTCCCGGGGTAAAGTGGTTGCCATGGTGGGCGACGGCATCAACGATGCCCCCGCCCTGGTCCAAGCCGACGTGGGGATAGCGATGGGCGCTGGAACCGACGTTGCCATGGAGTCGGCGGACATAACCCTGATGCGATCTGACGTGGCCGGCGTTATCGGCGCGATAAACCTGAGCAGGGCCACGATCCGTACGATCAAGCAAAACCTGTTCTGGGCCTTTATATACAATATTCTGCTGATCCCGGTAGCGGCTGGAGTCCTTTACCCGGTATTCGGCGCCTTGGGGGGAGTTCCAGGAGGGCTGGAGTTCTTCTTTGGAGAACTAGGGTTCCTGAACCCGGTTTTGGCCGCTCTGGCGATGGCATTCAGTTCCGTCACCGTCGTGACTAACTCGCTACGCCTGAGACATGCGACGATCTAGTGATCTGCCACGGCGTTTGGAGATAAGACCAAGGGTGAACGAAAACGGTAACGAGGTGGGGGTTATGGCAACAGCGATCGATCCTATCTGCAAAATGGAAGTTGACACGGACAACCCGAACGGAGGGTCCAGCGAATACCAGGGCACTACCTATTATTTCTGCGCCCCTGGCTGCAAAGTGGCCTTCGATGGCGAACCGGATAAATACCTGGGGTCACAATGGGTTGGACTGGACATGTCCCACGGAGAAAGTCAGCCCAAGCCCGGATTCTTTTCCAGGCTGTTTGGGCGGAAGTAAGTAGCTGCCAACTAGTCGGCGGGGCTATCGTTCCAGGGGCATAAGCGCTCTAAACGTTGGCCCCGTGGCACCTTTTGTATTTCTTTCCGCTGCCGCAGGGGCATTGGGAATTGCGCCCGATCTTTCCGGCAGCCACCGGGACCTCATTCCTTTGAGGGTTGTTAACCGCCCGCATCGGACTGGCGTTTTCGGTTCCTCTCGGTCTTCGGGCCGTGCCGTTGGGGGGTTCCTGATTAACCGCTACGTGGAACAGGCTATGGACCACGTCGTACTGCATCCGTTTCATCAAGTCCAGGAACATCTTGCGGCCTTCGCTACGGTAGGCGACTAGAGGGTCACGTTGACCATAGGCCTGGAGACCGATGCCGGTGCGGAGGTTTTCCATGGAAGTCAGGTGGTTTACCCAATGGGTGTCGATGGCCCGTAGCAGCAACAGGCGTTCCAGCGTCCGCATCTGCTGTGAACCCAGTTCCTCTTCCCTCAGTTCATAGGTCCGATCGGCATGGGCGGCCAAGGCCCGGCGGACTTCGTCATGGCTGAGTTGGTAGACCAGGTCCTCATTGGCTAAATCATCTGGCAGAGGGCAGATGGAGCCTAACTCACTGATGAAGGAGGGCACGTCCCAGTCGTCGGAGTGGCGGCTGGCTAAATGTCCACTCATCAAGTCGTCGAACTCGTGGCGAACCAAATCCAGAATCTTGTTCTTCAGATCGCTTTCGTCCAGGATGGCATGCCGGTCGGCGTAGATGATTTCCCTCTGTTGATTTAGGACATCATCGTAATCCAAGAGGTGCTTGCGCATGTCGAAGTGATAGCCTTCGACCTTCACTTGAGCGCTGCCGATGGACTTGGTGACCATGCGGTTTTCTATGGGGATGTCTGCATCCAGGCCGGTCCAGGACATCACCGTCTTGATGCGCTCTCCCCCGAAGCGCTGCATGAGTTCGTCTTCCAGGGAAACAAAGAACTGGGAACTGCCCGGGTCGCCCTGACGCCCGGCCCGGCCCCGAAGCTGGTTATCGATACGCCGGGCGTCGTGGTGCTCGGTTCCCAGTACGTGTAGTCCGCCCAGGGCAATGACTTTGTCGTGCTCATCCTGCCAGTTGGCCCGGTCGACGTCGCTGCCGCCAAGAATTATGTCGGTGCCCCGGCCGGCCATGTTGGTGGACACGGTTACCGCGCCCAAGCGTCCGGCTTGGGCCACGATTCCCGCTTCCTGCTCGTGGATCTTGGCGTTCAGGATCTGGTGGGGAACTCCACGGCGCTTCAGGCGCTCACTGAGTTGCTCAGAGGCTTCGATTGAGGTGGTGCCAATCAGTACCGGTTGCCCTTTTTCGTGCAACTCCGCTATGGATTCGGCCGCGCTCTTCCATTTGGACTCCTCGTTCTGAAAGACCAAGTCCGGCGCTTCATGCCGAACCAAGGGAAGATTGGTAGGAATCACGGCTACGTTTAAACGGTAGATCTTCATGAATTCGTCCGCCTCAGTGAAGGCGGTACCAGTCATTCCCGACAGCTTCTTGTACATCCGGAAGTAATTTTGCAGCGTTATCGTGGCGTAGGTAATGCTTTCACGCTGGATCTTCAGCCCTTCCTTGGCTTCGACGGCTTGGTGAAGACCGTCGGACCAGCGCCGGCCGGGCTGAAGCCGGCCAGTGAACTCGTCGACGATGACAACCTCTCCTTCCTTAACTACGTAATCTTTGTCGCGTAGCTTGGTAATGTTGGCATTCAAGGCGTTTTCGATGTAGTGGACTAGGTGGAAGTTCTCAGGGTCGTAGAGATTCCCGACCTTGCTCCACCGCTCCATCTTGCCTATGCCTTCCTGGCTTAAAGAGATGGCTTTGGTCCGGTCGTCGATGGTGTAGTCTTCCTCAAGTTGAAGGCGGGGCGCAAGTTTGGCAAAGGTGTAGTAGTGTTGTACCGGCTCTTCCGCCGGGCCGCTGATGATGAGGGGGGTTCGGGCTTCGTCGATGAGGATATTGTCGACTTCGTCAACGATCGCGAAATTCAATTTCCTCTGTACCCGTTGGGCAGCCTCCAAGGCCATGTTGTCGCGCAGGTAATCGAAGCCGAACTCGTTGTTGGTGCCGTAGGCGATGTCGGCGCCATAGGCCGCGCCCCGGGTTATGGGACGCAAGAACTTGAACGACTCCTGCGCTCCCCGGTTGGCCGGCGAGGGGGATTCGTCCATCTCGGGGTCGAAGAGATAGGCGGCGTCATGCTGGAGACTGGCTACCGACATTCCCAGAGCATGGAAGACCGGTCCCATCCATACAGGGTCACGGCGGGCTAGGTAATCGTTTACGGTTACGACGTGGACGCCAAGGCCGGTCAGAGCGTTTAGGTAAGCGGAAAGAGTTGACACCAGAGTTTTCCCCTCTCCGGTTTTCATCTCGGCGATCTGGCCCTGATGGAGGACGATGCCGCCGATCAGTTGAACGTCGTAGTGCCGTTGACCCAGATTCCGTTGCGCCGCCTCCCGCACTACGGCAAAGGCTTCGGGGAGAAGATCATCCAGAGTTTCCCGGCCCGATAATCGAGATTTGAACTCTTCGGTCTTGTCTCTTAACTGGCTATCGCTCAGTTTTTGGATCGATTTTTCCAGTTCGTTGACTTTGGCGGCGATAGGCCGGAACTTCTTGACGGCCTTCTCACTGCTGTCGCCGATCAACTTGCTTAGCACGGAAACCATTGAGCTACCACCTCGCTGGATGTTTTCCCGCAATCACGGCTAGACTCGCCGAAACCTCGCGGGTACGTTGGTATTGCTTAGTATTTTGTTGGATAGATCGTTGTCTTGTTCATTATATTTTAGCGAATGCTGAGCCAACTTGCACACGCCGGGCTCTGGCCAGATTTAACTGGAAGCAATCGGTATGCGTGGGACGGGTTGGGGATTGCGATGGTAGCGGTCAAGATGGACGATTCGGCCGGTAATGTCACAAGGGGTTGAGCGTGAATCACCGGTCAAGTTCGCATGGCGCCCACCAGATCGCCGATGTCGGAAACGCCGGCTTCTCCAAGGTAAACCTTTAATTCGTCTAAGATGCGGAAAGGTGACCACAGGTCAGCAAGATTGGCGCTTCCAACCTGGACTGCGGTGGCGCCCGCCAAGAAATACTCCAATGCGTGGCTGGCGTTGAAAATGCCTCCCACGCCTATAATGGGCACATCCACCACTTGAGCCGCGCGATACACTAAAGCCAGGGCGACCGGGCGCAGGCCATGACCGGATAAGCCGCCGGTAACCGCTCCCAGTACCGGCTGCCGGGATTCTATATTGATCTGCATGGCTGGAAGGGTGTTGGATATGGTGAGGGCGTCGGCTCCGGCGCCGACAGCCGCCAGCGCGATCTCCGACACGTCGGGAACATTGGGCGCAAGTTTGGCCAGCACCGGCAACCCAGTGTTAGCCCTAACCGCGGCCACCGCGCCGGCAGTAAGGGCGGCGCTATGGCTAAAATGGGCGCCGTTTTCGATGTTGGGACAGCTTAGATTGAGTTCTATAGCCTGAAATCCGGAAACGCCTTGGGTCATTGCCGTCATCTCGCCGAACTCGGAAACGCTTTCCGCCGAAAGGCTGAGAATCATCGTAGCGTCTTGCCGGGACCATTCGGGAGCCAGGGTGGTTAGGGCCACCTCGATCCCGGGGTTGGTCAGGCCTATTGAGTTCAGGAAGATGCACTCGTCGTCTTCCAGGGCTTCACGGTAAGACGGCGGATACCAACGGGGCTCAGGATTCCCCTCCCGGGGATGGCGCGTGACGGTTTTGGGTATGACGGCCCCCAGGAGCCCCAGGTCCATCTCCGGCGTGATACCACGGCCGTACCCGTCGTAGCCAAACGTTCCGGAGGCGATCATTACCGGATTGGCTAACTTGAGATGATGGGGGTTATTGGGCGCCAGGTCCACGGATAAACCCACGGTACCCCCTCTATCATCTTCGCTATTCCGATCTGATTGCAGGACGCGCCACCGTTTCCGGGGCCTATTTACTCCTGCGGCTGGCCATCTGGATCGGGCGTCTCCACGTCGCCGGAGCTGAGATCAGACTCCTTTGGTTCCGGGATTTTATCATTGTCATCTTCGCTGGATGGTGTGCCAAAGAAACTGGCAACATCGGCCAACAAGTTGGCCTCTTCGCTGCTCGCTTCCGTCGACAACCCCGGAAACTCGCTGGTTTCCTGAGATGGGCCCATGCCCAGCCAGCCACCAAGGGCGACCTCGGCTAGTTCCGGAACGGGTTCCGGCTCCAGCAATTTGTCCATGCCGGGGATGGTCACACGAGCGGGGATCAGCCGGCCGATGATAACGTTTTCCTTTAGCCCTTGTAGCCAGTCTTGGGCTCCGCTTACCGCTGCTTGGGTCAGCACCCTGGTGGTCTCTTGGAAGGAGGCCGCAGAAAGGAAGCTATCAGTCAGTAGGGAGGCTCGGGTAATGCCAAGCAACATGGATTTGGCCGTGGCGGGTTCTCCACCTTCGGCCAAGACTTTGGCATTCTTTTCCTGGAATTCGAATTTATCTACCATCTGGCCGGGGATATAGTCCGCGTCACCGGTGGACTCCACTTGGACCCGGCGAAGCATCTGTCTCAGGATAATCTCGATATGCTTGTCGTGAATGCTCACGCCCTGGGATTTGTATACCTGTTGGACCTCATCCACCAGATACCGTTGCAATTCGTCTTTACCACGGATATACAGAATGTCGTGGGGATTTAGCGGACCGCTGATAAGGGCGTCTCCCGCCTTGACCTCGTCGTCGTCCTTCACGAGGATGCGGGCGGAGATGGGGACTACGTGTTCCCTTTCTTCAACGTCCTCCCAGACGATGGAAACCAGACCTGGGCTTAGCTCAACCCGGCCACCTATGTTGGATACGACTTGTTCCGCTCTTGGAGGATCAGCTTCTTCCGCGCCGTCTTCACCCGTTAGGGCGGCCATCGTGCTGGCCAGGATCTCGCCCGGCTCTACATATTCTCCCTCTTCCACGTGAAGATCGGCATTTTCTGGCAGAGCGTAGTCTTCCCGGAACTCGTCCCTGCTAACCAATCGAAGTCTGCGGCCTTCGTCCTCAATCTCAACGGATACCGTGCCGTCGATGTCTGATAGAATCGCGGCGCCCTTGGGGACACGGGCTTCGAACAACTCTTCGACCCGGGGCAGGCCACTGGTGATATCCAGACCGGCGACTCCGCCGGTATGGAAGGTGCGCATTGTAAGTTGGGTGCCTGGCTCGCCGATGCTCTGGGCTGCGATGATGCCGACCGCCTGGCCTCTCTCGACGATCTTGCCGGTAGCCGGTAGGCGTCCGTAACACATCTTGCAAAGGCCGCGGTGAGATTCGCAGGTCAAGGCCGACCGAACCGATACCTCGTCGACGCCCGCGTCGATTATCTGTTGAGCTATGCCTTCGTCGATCTCCTGATTACGGTCAACCAGGATCTCTCCGGTTTCCGGATGGACTACCGGGACCGCGGCCATCCTACCTAAAATGCCTTGCTGTAACGAAGAGTGCAGAGGATCGTCAGACCGGCCCCACATGGTGTAGGAATCGATGGTGCCGCAATCATCTTCCAGGATGATGACTTCTTGGGCGATGTCGATCAATCGCCGGGTGAGATAACCGCTGTCGGCGGTTCTAAGAGCGGTGTCGGCAAGACCCTTCCTGGCTCCGTGGGTGGAGATGAAGTACTCGAGAGCGGTCAGCCCTTCACGGAAACTGGAGGTGATGGGCAAGTCGATGATTCGCCCTTTGGGGTTGCTCATCAGTCCCCGCATCCCAGCCATTTGTTTTATCTGGGAGATGTTACCTTTGGCGCCGGAACGGGCCATAACCGCGATGCCGCCATAGTTGGGAAGATCTTCTTCAACCAATATGGTGGTTTGGTCGGAAGCCCAGGTCCAGGCCTCCACCGTTTTGGCGTAGCGCTCTTCTTCTGAGATGAGGCCGGACAGGAACTGTTCATCGTAGCCGCTGACCATTTGAGCGGCTTGTTTTAGAATCGCAGGCTTTTTGTTCGAAACCTGGATGTCATTGATCGCTATGGTTATACCCGAGACGGTGGCATAGTGGAAACCCAGGTCCTTGATATCGTCCAGGACCTCGGCTGTCTCTTCGTTGGTCAAGGTCCGGTGCAGGTCAGCCGTCAGTTCCTTGAGGGCGGCCCGGTCCATCAGTATGTTTCTGTAGCCAAGAACCCGGGGGAGGATTTCGTTGAATATCAACCTTCCCAGGGTTGTCTCCAACCACTCGTCGTGTTCCGAGGCGGCTACGTCATGTACCAGGATACGGGCCTGAAGATGAATCAACTCGGAGGCATGAGCGATCCGAGCCTCGTCGAAATCGAAGAACTTCTTGCCTTCGCCTATAGCCCCGTCGCGTTCTTCCGTCAGGTAATAGCAGCCCATCACCATGTCCAGCGTTGGGGCTACCAGCGGGTCACCCGAGGCGGGCGAGAGCATATTATGGGTGCTGAGCATAGTCTCTTTGGCTTCAAGCACCGCCATTCGGGACAGCGGAACGTGCACCGCCATCTGGTCTCCGTCGAAGTCGGCGTTGAATGCGGAGCAGACCAGTGGATGAATTTGAATCGCGTTGCCTTCGATCAATACCGGCATGAAAGCTTGGATACCCAACCGGTGCAAAGTGGGGGCGCGATTAAGCAGGACCGGCCTGTCTTTGATCACGTCTTCCAGGATGTCCCACACTTCCGCCCGGTTTCGCTCCACCATGCGCTTGGCGTTCTTTATGTTAGGAGCAATGCCCAAGACCGCCAACCGGTGCATCACAAAGGGTTTGAACAACTCCAGGGCCATGCGTTTGGGCAGCCCGCACTCGTGCATCTTTAGTTCGGGGCCCACGACGATCACTGACCGGCCGCTGTAATCGACCCGCTTGCCCAGCAGGTTCTGGCGGAACCGGCCTTGCTTGCCTCGTAGCAGGTCGGACAAAGACTTGAGCTTGTGGTTATGGCTGCCCTGGATGGGACGCCCGCGGCGCCCGTTGTCAATCAAGGCGTCCACTGCCTCTTGCAGCATCCGCTTCTCATTGCGGATGATAATCTCCGGAGCACCAAGGTCCATCAGCCGCTTTAGGCGGTTGTTGCGGTTGATTACACGGCGGTAGAGGTCGTTCAGGTCGCTGGTGGCGAACCGCCCGCCGTCCAGTTGAACCATGGGGCGTAGCTCCGGCGGCAGCACCGGGAGGATGGAAAGAATCATGTCCTCAACCCGGTTGCCGCTGCGGCGGAAGGAATCAATAACCCGCAGCCGTTTGATGGCCTTTTTACGCCGTTGGCCGGAGGTAGACTGCATCTCGTTTATCAAGAAATCCCGGAGAGCCTCCAGATCGATGGCCCGCAGAATCTCCAGAATGGCTTCGGCGCCCATGCCAGCTTGGAAAACGTTGCCGTAGTGTTCCTTCAATTCCCGATAACGGGACTCAGCAATCAGCTTGTGAACCCGCAGATCGTCGAGTTCGTCGATGCTGGCTTGAAGTTGTTGCTCTAGCTGTCCCTCTTCGGTGGCCAGGCGGTCTTTGACAGCGTCAAGTTCCACCTGGGCGGTCATCCGCTCTACTTCTATTTCAGGACTGTCTTCAGCCTCGGCCAGATCTGCGATTTTCTGTCGCAGAATCTCCAATTCCGCCTCAGACGAATTACGGCGTTTCTCCACTTCTAGTTCGTACCTGGCTCGCTCTTCATCAATGGTTTCTTGCCGGGCCTCTTCGTCCACTGAGACTACGATATGTTGGGCGAAGTAGAGGACCCGTTCCAGATTGCGGGGAGAGAGGTCCAGCAGAAGGCCCAGCCGGCTGGGAGTGGTTTTGCTGAACCAGATATGGGCTACTGGCGCTGCCAGCCGGATATGACCCATGCGCTCTCGCCGGACCTTGGACCGGGTGACTTCAACTCCGCAACGGTCGCAGACGACGCCCCGGTACCGGATCCGCTTGTACTTCCCGCAGAAGCACTCCCAGTCCTTGGTGGGACCGAAGAGGCGCTCGCAAAAAAGTCCGTCTTTTTCCGGCCGCAACGTACGGTAGTTAATGGTTTCAGGCTTGGTTACCTCGCCATGAGACCAGTTCATGATTTGTTCTGGGGAAGCTATTGATATTCTGATCGCGTTGAAGTTAGTGCCACGAGTTTCTGTCCTGTCCGCCAATCTGACCATTAATCTGCCTCCAGCGGCTGATAAAGCTCGGTGTCGTCGGCTATTCCTTGCGTCAACGGTGGCCGAACGTCCTCGTTCAACAACTCGACCGCAAGGCCGAGGCTCTGAAGTTCCTTCAAAAGTACGTTGAATGACTCCGGTACGCCAGGTTGGCCGATGGGTTCTCCCTTAACGATCGCCTCGTAAGCTTTAACGCGGCCCGCCACATCGTCGGATTTGACGGTCAATACCTCTTGCAGGTTGTAGGCCGCGCTGTACGCTTCCAGCGCCCAGACCTCCATCTCACCGAACCGCTGCCCGCCAAATTGAGCTTTCCCGCCCAGCGGCTGTTGGGTGATCATGGAGTAGGGACCGGTGGAGCGAGCGTGAATCTTGTCTTCCACTAAGTGGATGAGCTTTAAGATATATATTGTACCCACAGTGACCAGTTGGTCGAAGTTTTCACCAGAACGTCCGTCGTACAACTCAAACTTGCCAAAGGTGGGAGGAGCCATGCGCTGTTCCCGATGAACCCGCAATGCGGTGTTGCGCATCTCGTCCAATGATTGGCCGGTGGGGTCTTCGCCGGCCTCTTCTTTAAGCCACAGGCGAAGGCACGCTTCCTGAGCCTCTCCTCGGAGTTCCGGGTCGAATATGCGCTTGGCATCGTATCCTTGCTCCGTCAGCCAGGCATCTAGCTTCACTTTGTCAATATCGGGTGACCCTTCCGACGGTCCCATGTCGATTGCTTGGGCCCGCTGAGCGAACCATGCCCGGGCCAAGGCATCTTCTATTGAGTCGTCTTTGGCGCCGTCGAACACCGGAGTGTAGGCTTTGAAGTTGAGCACCTTCGCCGCCCAGCCCAAGTGGGTTTCCAACACCTGACCCAAGTTCATGCGGGAAGGCACGCCTATGGGGTTCAGAATGATGTCCACCGGGGTTCCATCGGCCATGTAAGGCATGTCCTCTTCTGGCAGGATGCGGGCTACTACGCCTTTGTTGCCGTGGCGTCCGGCCATCTTGTCACCCACGGATATTTTCCGGGTCTGAGCTATCCACACTCTCACTGCTTCGTTGACGCCGGGTGGCAGGTCATCCCGGTTGCCCCGGTTCAGGACCTTGACTTCGATCACTTTACCGCGTTCCCCGTGGGGAACCCTCAGAGAAGTGTCCTTCACGTCGCGGGATTTTTCTCCGAATATGGCCCGTAGCAGCTTCTCTTCGGCCGTTAGCTCGGTCTCGCCCTTAGGCGTGACTTTGCCAACCAGGATGTCTCCCGGTCCGACGTCCGCGCCGATACGGATAATGCCCCGCTCGTCCAGGTTCCGGAGGCTGATTTCTCCGACGTTGGGGATATCCCGGGTGATCTCCTCGGGGCCTAACTTGGTTTCCCGGGCTTCCATCTCGTGTTTTTCGATGTGAGTGGAGGTGAAGTAATCGTCCTTTACCAGACGCTCACTGAGGATGATAGCGTCTTCGTAGTTGTAACCCTCCCAGGACATGAAGGCGACCAAAACGTTTTGACCCAAGGCCAAATCACCGTTCTCGGTTGACCAACTGTCGGCCAGAACTCCGCCCTGGTCTACTATGTCTCCCCGGGCGACTGTGGGGCGCTGGTCGAAACAGGTGCCCTGATTGGTGCGGGCAAACTTGATAAGGTGGTGGCTGTGCTCAGTTCCTTCCACGTCGGTTACGATGATTTCCCTCCCGGTAACGGAAGAAACTACACCGGCAACCAAGGACAAGACCACTTGGCCGCTGTCCCGAGCTACCCGGCCTTCAATGCCGGTTCCGATGAGTGGCGCTTGGGGACGGAGCAGGGGCACGGCCTGCCGTTGCATGTTAGAACCCATCAACGCCCGGTTGGCGTCGTCGTGTTCCAAGAAGGGTATCAAGGCCGCCGACACACTCATGATCTGCATGGGCGACACGTCCATCAGATCCACCGAGTCGGGGGAATCTTGCATGTATTCCTCACCCACCCGGAGTTCGACCCGGTTGTCGGCAAACTGATTCAAGTCGTCTAGTACTGAGTTCGCCTGGGCTACCCGGTATCTTTCCTCTTGGTCGGCCGACAGATAGAGGATGTCTTCATCTGTGTTCCCGACGAAGGGACGTACGTCGATGACCGTCCCCTCGGGCAGTTGGTTCAAGGCGGCTATCCTATTCGCGCCGATGGCCCGTCCCTTGTTTACGATCGCTTTGCCTTCCGTGTCCAACACCGTTTTAGTAACGGTGCGTCCTTTCAAGTCGAGTGAGTCACTGGGCAGGGTCTTATACACACGGCGATAGGGAGATTCTATGAAGCCATATGGGTTGATCCGGGCGTAAGATGCCAGGGAGCTGAGCAGGCCGATGTTGGGACCTTCAGGGGTTTCGATGGGGCAGATCCGCCCGTAGTGGGAAAAGTGGACGTCCCTAACGTCGAACCCGGCTCGTTCTCTGGATAATCCTCCTGGCCCCAAGGCCGACAATCGCCGCTTGTGAGTCAATTCAGCCAGTGGGTTGGTCTGGTCCATGAACTGGGACAATTGGGAGCCACCGAAGAATTCTCTAACGGCGGCCACCACCGGGCGTATGTTAACCAAGCCCTGGGGGGCCGCCGCTTCCGGATCCACCAGAGTCATTTTCTCTTTGACCATCCGCTCCATTCGCAGCAGGCCCACGCGCACCTGGTTCTGCACCAGTTCGCCTACGGCCCGTACACGGCGGTTGCCCAAATGGTCGATGTCGTCGGGTTTTCCGTCGCCTTGATTGATCCGGATAATGTGGCGGATGACCGACACTACGTCATCCACGGTCAGCGTCATCAGTTCCGAGTTGTCTGTTTGGCTCAAACGCCGGTTAAGCTTGTACCGGCCTACGCGGCCCAGGTCGTAGCGGCGGGCAACGAAGAATAGGTTGCGTATCAGATTGCGGGAGTTCTCCAAGCTGGGTGGCTCACCAGGCCGCAACCGGCGGTAAAACTCGATCTGGGCGTTGGCTATCCGCTTGGCTTGGTCAACGTCGTACTCGTCGTCCGGGTGCAGCCAATCCCAAAGAGCGCGCAGGTCATCCTCTTTGTAGGAGAGTTCCTTGGTATCGACCACCGGGTCTTTGTCCAGCGTGGACTTGATGTACTGGTGGTTTTCGTCTGTGTCCGCGTCGGCGAACATCTCTAAGATGGTGTCGTCGGAGGCGATGCCCAGGGCCCGCAGGAAGGTGGTGGCTGAAACTTTGCGTTTGCGGTCGACTTTAACCGACAATATATCCTTGGCGCTGGTTTCAAACTCCAGCCAAGCGCCTCTGGAAGGTATCAGCTTGGCGTAACACAAGTTCCTGTTGCTAGCGGCATTTCGTTCGTAGACAAAGTAGATACCGGGAGACCGGACCAACTGGCTGACGACCACGCGTTCGGCGCCGTTGATGATAAAGGTGCCGTTGGGCGTCATCATGGGGATGTCCCCCATGAAGATCTCCTGCTCTTTTATCTCCCCCGTTTCCTTCATCACCAGACGGGTCTTTACGTAAAGAGGCTGGGAAAAAGTAATCTCCCGCTCTTTGCACTCCTGGGGTGAGTACTTGGGGGTTCGGAAATAATGCTCGGCAAAATGCAGCTCGTACTTTTTGCCGGTGTAATCAGCGATGGGGGAGATTTCTTCATAGACTTCCCGCAAAGCATCGGTCCTGAACCATTCGTATGATTGAAGTTGGCTTTGGATCAGATTGGGCACATCCAAGACTTGTGGGATTCGGGCGTAGTTCTTAACTTCACGAAGCGACAGCGCATTACCGTTCTGCGTAGCAGAAACTACCATTCTAGTTCTCCTTCGAATGACTGGAACCGGTCGGCCGGGCGGCCAGAATCGGGGCAAAAAAAGGTGCAAAATCGCCGAGGTCGTTTGGGGAAATTACGAAATTCGGTGCTTGAGGCATACGTCGGTAACCTTTGATTATACTCTTAACTAAGGTAGTGTCAAGCACAAATTGCATTGATTGTCAATGGATTTCCAGGGTCAAATCTGGAATAAAACTATTGACATAGTATCATCCTGAGTCCAGCATTATCGTTGATTTATATAACGGATGGGACCGCTACTGCGTATGTTAAAGCTTGACCTCCACCCCAGCCGGTTGGCCGTGGGAAACGTAGGCATACACTACGCTTGGGTCATAGTTGTCGTGGCTGCGGGCATGCGTCTCAGCGCCTCCGCCGTGCGCACCTCCTTCGCGATCCTTGTTCCCCGATTAGTTGAAACATTTGGCTGGAGCCACGGTATGATTGGCTTCGGCTTGGCTCTTCAATGGGCTTTCTCCGGGATATTTGGACCGGCGGCAGGCTGGCTTGGCGACCGTTATGGCATCCGCCGGACCATGTTGCTAGGTGCCTTAGTGTTCACCGCCGCAATGGTGTTAACCAGCCGCATGACGGAGCTTTGGCAATTCTACGCCTATTATGGCGTCTTGCTCAGCTTGGCTCTGGCCATTTTCCAGGTTCCTTTGACGGCGGCGGTGACGATGTGGTTTCAAAAGAATCTGGGCCTGGGGATGGGGATTCTGCAGGCGTCTCAAGGAATGGGTCCTTTGGTGCTTGTTCCAGTGGTGTTGATCATCATCAGTTGGTTCGGGAGTTCTGAATCGGGTCTGATGATCAACTCATGGGTCACCGGGATTCAAGCCGAGGGACAGGATGCTGGACTTCGCGCGGCTTTCTGGGTAACCGGCATCGCCGGAGGTTTGGCTCTGGTCGTTTTCGTCAAGTTTTTCTATGACGAACCAGCCCAGATCGGGCTGAGGCCTTACGGGGCTACCGGAAACGAGCCCATCAGGAGAGTGCACTACGGGGAAACCGCTCAAGTAAGGACCCAAGTATTTCTACGTCAGGCCAGGCAAACCAGCGCGTTCTGGAACCTTATCGGGATCCATTTTTGGGGATGTGCCGGCCATGCCATCCTGATGTTGTTCCTTGTCGCGATCGCAGAGGAGCGGGGATTGTCCAAAGGGTCTGCAGCCGGCGTCTTCGTGGTTATGTCAGTGCTCAGCACTCTTACCAGGTTTGGTGTTCCCATCGCCGCCGACCGCTTCGGCAGCAAGGGCGTCATGGCCGTATGCTTTTTTATGCAGTGCGTTCCTCTGATCCTCCTCTTTTTCGCCCATGACGCTTGGATGTTCTATCTGTTCGCCGTATTATTCGGCATCGGATTGGGTGGGGAAATGAGTGCTTTTCCAATCATCAACCGCCAATACTACGGTAGCGCGCCCATTGGGACCACCTACGGTTGGCAGATGATGGGGGCGGGAATCGGCATGGCGGCCGGAGCCGTGATCGGTGGAGTGCTTAGGAATCTCACTGGGGACTTTAACGTGACGATCCTGGCATCTTTCACGCTGAGTGCCATCGGGATCGCCGGGATCTATCTGTTGCCCAGTACGTCTCACCACCTGCTCCCCGACTGGGAGGAAGCCCTGCCCCAAGAGGCGCGTTCTTCTGCCTGAATCGAACGCTGTTGCATGGCCTGGCAATCTCGTGAGATTGAGCGTGGCCGTTTGGATTGTGACGAACATAAACTGACATAAGGAGGCCTGTTGATGCTAGACCTGATGATTCGTGGAGGCCAAGTTGTAACACCGTGGGGTGTCGGCGATTGGGACATTGCGATTCAAGGGGAAAAGATCGTCGCGGTGGCTGCTCCGGGCACCATCACCGATGATGTTGGTAGGACCATCGATGCCGCCGGAAAAATCGTGATTCCAGGTGGAATCGAGCCACACGCGCACATAGCTGCCCCAATCATGGGACATGGCGATCTGACCACGGCCCCACCGGACCAGGTAAGCCGCGCAGCCCTGTTCGGCGGCACCACCACGTTGATGGACTTCGCTATCCAGTGGCCCGGCATCGATCTCAACCAGGCCATACAGGAACGCACGTCGGTTTGGCGAGGTAACTCCTACGCGGACTACGCCCACCATCTGATGATGTTGGGTGCCATTCCGGACAACATACTGGGTCAGTTAGGCGAGCATGTCCAAGACGGTTTCGCCAGCGTCAAGATTTTCACAACCGATATCCGCCCGCCCGCTATGTCCGGGGAGCCCCGGATGGTGGGCACGGGTCATCTGCATGACCTGATGGAGACGATTCAACGGCTGGGCGCGATGCTGCTCGTCCACTCGGAAGACGACGACATGGTCCAGCACATGTACCGCAAGCTGACCGAGGAGGAGCGCACCGAGTGGTGGAACATGCCGCTGGTCCACAGCAACGAGTCCGAGGACGTGTCATTCCGGCGCGTGCTGCGGGTGGCCGAGTGGACCGGCTCACCGGTGTATTTCGTCCACGTCTCCGCCAAGCAAGGGGTGGACGCGATCGCCGAGGCGCGGGCCAAGGGCATGCCGGTTTACGGCGAAACACTGCACAACTACTGCTGCTTCAGCTCGGATAATTACCGGGAAGAGAATGGGATGAAGTACCACACCTATCCCTCATTGAAGTCCGAAGAGGACCGGCAGATGCTATGGAAGGGCATCGTCGACGGTGGCTTGCACACCATGGCCACTGATGAGTACTGCACATCCTGGGACGTTAAGATCGAGGGCCGAACAATTTCCGACGTCACCGGAGGGCATAACGGCGCCGAGACGCGGGTCGGCATAACCTATAGCGAAGGCGTTTCCAAGCGAGGCATGTCCTTGCAGCGGTTCGTCGATGTAACCTCGGCCAACGCCGCCAAGATCATGGGTTTGTATCCCCAAAAGGGAGTGATCGCTCCGGGCAGTGACGCCGATATAGTTCTGATCGATCCCAGCATCAAGAAGCGCCTGACCGGCGACGACTTCCACATCACCGATTACAGCATCTGGGACGGTTTTGATATCGAAGGCTGGCCGGTGATGACCATCCTGAGAGGAGCCGTGGCGGTGGAGGACGGCGAACTCAAAGCCACCCTGGGCGGCGGCAAGTTCCTGACACGTAAGGTGGACCAGCAGATCGTGAATAAGCCTGGGTGTTAGCCCTCACCGTCGGCCCCTCTGCTCGAGGGTAAGGGGCGCCTGCAGGGCGGGGTGAGGGCGAACCGCCAAGCATCGGGTTGATGCCAATGGGCTAAGACACTGTATAATCTTCTTGCTCTGCTTGGCAAAAATCGCCTGAGCAGACGGAGGGTAACATGCCTAACTATATCGTTGAGCGGCACTTGCCCGGCTTTGACAAAGAAAAGCTGGCGGCCGCGGCTTCCTTGGCCAAAATGGCTACCGGAAAGATGACTAGCGAAGGCACGCCCGTCAGGTACCTGAGGTCGTTTTTTGTTCCCGGCGAGGACAAGTGTTATTGTTTGTTCGAGGCTATGTCGCCGGATGTGGTTCAGCGGGCGAACGATGAAGCGGGACTTCCTTACATATCGATCACCGAAGGTTTTCACGTTTCGGCGGATGAACTTAGTTAGCCCTGGCCGCCCTTGCGGGAGCCGCCTCATCCACGCCCAGTCCTGAGGGGCTTATATGGGTCCATACTTCGCGGTTATCTCAACCCGGCTCCACCGGTCTCCGCTAGAAGCCGCCAGGTTGCCCAGGGACCGTATCGCCGTATTGTTGGGCGAGTACAAATACCTGGCCGAGTCCATGGCGGGCCAGTACGGCAGTCTACACAGTGCCTTCGCTTCGGAAGGCCACATGTTCTTGTTCGAGAGTCCTGACGCCGCCCTTCAGTATGCTCTTAGACTCGTTGAAGCCTGGCGGCTCCACAACCAGTCAACTCCAGCCTTGTCTGAGACTCCCCATATGCCTATCCGTGTGGGATGTTGTTTCGGTGAATGCATCCAGTTGCAGACAGGGGAGGGATGGGTAGGCCGGGGGGTAGACTTGGCCAGGCCCGTGGCCGAAGCCGCCGGTTTGGACGAAGTTTATACGACGGGTAATGTCTTGGATGTGGCGGACCTGCCTCTTTACGACTTTGAAGAGATGGGAAGCCAGACGTTGCAAGGCGACCTCTTGCCCCATCGGACGCTATACCGGGTGACGGGCTTCAACGAGGCGGCGCCGGCGTCGCGATCGGAACGGGCCCCAACCCGCCGAGACTTGGCTGCTTAGAGCACTCAGCTTGATAGGTACCGAGCGGGAGAACAGCGAAGAAGAGGCTCGCTGCTACCAAGAGGCGCTGCGGCTGAGGACGGACTACCCGGAAGCCCACAATAACATGGCGATCCTTAGGAAAGCGCAAGGGGACGAAGCCGCCGCCGCCCAGCATTATCGAGAAGCGTTACGGCTACGTCCGGAATATCCCGAGGCGCATTACAACTACGCCGTGTTGCTCCAATCGAGGGGAAGCCACCAAGGCGCTGCGGACCACTACCGTCAGGCTCTTGCCTCTCGGGCCGAAAACGTGGACGCGCACTATAGCTATGCCAACCTGCTCCGGGCCAGCGGACAATTAGTCGAGGCCGAATCACATTATTCGGAAGCGTTGCGCCTGCGGCCTGAATACGCCGAGGTTCATAACAACTACGCCATGTTGCTGGAGGACACGGAGAGACCCGGCGACGCTCACGCGCATTACCTGGAGGCGCTACGTATCCGCCCGGATTACCCGGAAGCCCATTATAATTACGCCATTCTGCAAGAAAACCAAGGGGACCAAGCGGGCGCTGAGCCCCACTACATTGAGGCTTTGCGGCTACGGCCCGACTACCCTGAAGCACACACCAATCTGGCGATACTTTTGCATTCCCAGAGTGACCTAGAAGGGGCCGCGGATCACTATGCGGAAGCGCTACGATTGCGGCCCGAGGGTCCCGAGACGCATTACAACTACGGTCTTTTACTGAAGGCTCGAGGAGCTGAATCCGAGGCTGAGGAGCAGTTTCGGATGGCCTACGAATTGGCCCCGCCCGAATGGGTTGCCGCGATGAAACAGCAGACGGAATCGGAGGGTCCGGACGCCGCCAGCTTGGCCGGCCTTAGTCAGCGTGAATCGGAAGTTCTCCGGCTAATAGCGGCCGGCCGGAGCAACCAGGAGATCGCCGACGAGTTGTTCATCAGTGTCCGTACCGTCGCTCACCACGTGACCAGCATCCTGAGCAAAACGGACTCTTCCAACCGGACCGAGGCAGCAGCCTACGCCGACCGCATCCGATTGTGATTCCCATCGTTCGGCCAAACGCCTAGATTCGCCGATAGTTCTTCCAAGGGTAAGAAACCTTCCGATGGGAACATTTGCCTATCCCAATCGATATTTCTCTGATCCCTGTATGAAGTGCCGTGGGGTAGGTATGGGAAGTTGGGTGGCAAAAATTGGGAAGATATACCGATGAACCCCAGACCGATGGGCGGTTAAATGTAGCCATACCGAATCTAGATATGGAGGCTTACATCATGACTGTTTATATGGTTGAGCGGGACCTTCCTGGAATCACTCTGGAGCAGTTGGGCGGCGCTCAAAAGTCGGCCATCGAGACCAGTGAAAAGTTCACCAGTCAGGGCAAGCAGGTGCGCTATATACGGAGCACCTATATCCCCGGTGAGTCCCGCGTGATGTGCCTATTCGAGGCTTCAAGTCCCCAGCTGGTCGAGGAAGTAAACCAGGCGGCCAACATACCTTTCACCAGGGTGGTCGAGGCTATGGACCTGACCCCATAGGTTTGTTACCAGAGTTGAGGAGTCATCGCGCACTGTCCTTCGACAAGCTCAGGACGAACGGGTAAAAAAGAGAGGCCCCGATTGAAGCGGGGCCTCTTTCTTTTTGGCTGGGCTTTCTAGGGTTGAAGTATATCGCCGTTAACCGCCCATCACACCGTGCTTGGTAAAGATGCGGGCCAGTTCGGCAATGCCTTCTGAAATAATCTCGGGAGTTGGGTGGCCAAAGCATAATCGGGCTTGGTTGGCGCCCCGGCCATCCGGAGAGAACTGGGTCCCGTTGTAATACCCAACCCCTTCGTTGAACGCCAGCTCTTGGATGGCGGCCAGGTCGACGCCTTCGGGCATCTCCAGCCAGATGTAAAGCCCGCCCTCCGGCACGCTCCACTTGGCGGAGTCACCGAAGTTCTCGCCCAGGGCGGCCAGCATGGCGTCTCGTTTTATCCGCAACGTTTCGTTCTGATCACCGATGTGGGAGTACATGTCCCGCTTCAGGAATTCCTCGATCGCCAGCGCCGCGAACTGGTTGACCCCGCTGGGCGATTTAAAGCTCATCGCCCGCTGCATCACCTGTTCCGGCGCCACCAGGTATCCCAAGCGCATGCCCGGCGCGACGATCTTGGAAAAGGACCCGGTGTACAGGACCCCATCGCCGCCGGCCAGGGCATGGATAGAGGTTACGTCTTCGCCTTCGAATCGTAGGTCTACATAACAGTCGTCTTCAAAGATGGGTAGGGTATATTTTTGGGCGATGTCGAGGATCTGTTGCCGCCGTTCCAGGGGCATGGTAAATCCCTGCGGGTTCTGGAACGCCGGAATGGTGTAGAGGAATTTTATTGTTTTCCCCTCACCCTGCAGACGATTTATCGTCGTGTCCAGGTCGCCGGGAATCATGCCCTGATCGTCGCACTTGATCCCGACAACCTCGGCGCCGTAGCGTCGCATCTGGCGCAGCGTCCCCAGGTACACGAACTCCTCGGTCAGGAGCACGTCTCCCTGGTTTGTCATCGCCTGGATCAACATACCGATGGCTTCACCGGAGCCGGAAGTGAGGACGATCTCATCGGAGGTGACGTGGATGTCCCGGTCCCGGGCTAGTTTGTCGGCCACGAACTCACGCAAGGCGGGCATGCCAGCCGGATGGGGATAGTAGGCGAGCTCGTCACCCTCCCGGGCCAGGGCATCTTTCAATGACTCAGCCAGCTCATTCAGTGGAAGGGTTTCGGGCGCGGGATACGCCACCGCGAAGTCGTACTTCGTTCTAGGAGCGGCGGTACGGGTGGTGACCGGGACGTTCTCGGCGAATAGACTCTCGTAGTTGAAGGGTTTGGATGTGGTCAAGGCAGGATCCTCCTGGCGGTTCTGGGTGGGTTCAATCGCGGGCAGTGATATCCAGCTGCTTAATAAAGGTCTTCGTCAGAGAAAAATGGTAAGTCGTCGTCGTTATTGGGTTGGCCCATCATGCGGCTGGTATTGAGCAAAGAGGCCCTGAACCAGAGGACTAAGATGGCGCGATCAATCATTTCTTTGGGGAGACGTATTCTCCGGCCATGCTTTTTGGACAGCCAAGCGGTATACCCGGTGGCGAAAAACTCCTCTAGATACCGGGTTGGCTCGGCTTCCGACGCCGATTCCTCTAATATTTCCAACGGCGCCTCGGAGCACAGGATATCCGGATGCTCTGTTGCCAGTTGGAGAAACTCTTCCTCCATCAAGGGATCCATAAATCGGCCTTGCTCTCAACATAAGAACGTGGCTGGATAGCTAGCTGCCCAACCACGTTCTATATCACTCGGTTTTAACCCCGAATCCGCGGTAATCCCGGATCAGAGATTAAGCTGTGGAACCAAATACGTAGCCTGTTTGTCGTAGATCTGAAACCGGCTGCGTTGAGTGTCGGCTACGACCAGCCGTCCGTTCTTGGCGTCGTACACCACCGCCGTGGGTTGAGCGAACCGCCATTCCGGCTCGGTGCTGGCGACTTCACGCCTGCGCTTGCCATAGTCGTCATTGGCGTCAACAGTCATCTGTGCCCACAGGGACAGTTGTTGGGCGTCGCCGGTAAGGCTGGTGAGGAAGTGGCCGTCTTTCTCGAATATGTGTACCCGGCCCTGTTCCCAACCGTTCTCGCTCCAGTCGCAGATGTAGACGTCGCCCTCAGGGTCAACCGCGACGCTGTTTGGATAGTTCAACTGGCCGCGGTGGGTACCGTGGCTGCCGAACTGGGCGACAAAGTTGCCGTCAGCGGTGAATTTTTGCACCCGATGGTTCTTGAAGTCAGCCACATAGACGAAGCCTTCGTGGTCGACGGTGATGCCCCAGGGTGAGTCCAACTCGCCCTCGGCGCTGCCGTGGGTTCCCCAACTGGCTATAAGTTTTCCTTCGGGAGTGAACCTCTTGACCGTGTGGCTCCGGCCGTCGGTGACGAACAGGTTGCCTTCGCCGTCGATGGCGATGCCGGAGGCGCCATTGGGTCCGGTCTCGTCGCTGACTACCGTGCTCCAATCCCGCTGGTAGTTGCCGTCTTGGTCGAATACGGTAACCCGGTTGAGCCACTCGTCTACGACGAACAGATTACCCTGATCGTCGGCGGCGACGCCGGAACCCCAGATATATTCGCCGTTGCCGTTGCCGTATTTGCTGAATTCACCGATGAACTGTTCTTCGCCGGCGTTGGCCCCAAGTTTGATCTGACTTACCCGGGCGCCGTACCCGGTGCGGTTCCAAGCAACGTTGCTGATGCCTTCGCTTCCCCGGTTTACGACAAATAGGACATCGTCCTTGCCGATCGCCGCTGCCACGGGATTAGAGAATCCCATGCCGGTTTGGGAGCCCCGGCCCACGCTGTGGCTGTAGTCATAAGTACGGCCCGCGACCGTTTCAGTTAGCATCTGAATTCCTCCATTGGAAATCCCCTTAAATCCCCCTTGACGAAAGGGGGATTTCAAGAGGTTTATTTTGACGTGTCTATTAGCCCAGGAAGGGTAGCTTTTCGAAGGAGCCTTCGACTATGGGTTTGGCGTCCAGGCCCATCCAGTCTTCCAAGAGTACTGAGTAGATGCTGCGGAAGTCATGGTTGGGGACGACGTCGCCCTGCTCCAACTGGTTGGATTCCAAGGACGGGTATTCGCTGTACTGTCCGCCGTTGACCGCGTCGCCGATGACGAAGGCCGCTCCGCCAGCGCCGTGGTCGGTGCCGGAACCGTTGTCGTGGACCCGTCGGCCGAACTCGGTGAACATGAGCATTACCACGTTATCGGCGGCGTCATGCTCTTTCAGATCGTCGAAGAAACACTCGACGGCTTCCGAAACGTCTTTCCACAGCTTGTCATGCATGCCAACCTGGTTGGAGTGGCTATCGAAGCTGCCGTGGTCGCAATATAGGATGCGGGTCCCGAATCCGGCCTGGTGGATCTGGGAGATTCCCCTGAGCTTCGCGCCGATGGAAGTGTCGGGGTACTCGACGGTGGAGGAATACATCTTGGGAGCTTCCTTCAGGATGTCGGCTCCTTCAAGAGTATCCAGTCCGGTCTGACCTAAGTAGTCCATGACACTGCTGGAGCCCATGACTGGGGAGTACAACCGGGCGAACCGGTCCAGAATCTTGGTGCGTTGCTGTTTCTCGGTGATTCCGGGAAGCAACCCGTAAGAGTCCAGATCGTCCACACAAGCAACTGGCACACCGGGCATGACCAGGGCGCGGAACAGGGCCGCGCCGAAGCTGACGGTGGTTAGAACGTTTTCTTTATTCGGGTCGATGTCTTTGGTGGCCCGTCCCAACCAACCCTCGGTACCCAGCTTGTCCGGCTCGCAGGTGTGCCAGATGTCCATGGACCGGAAGTGGGACCTGGGCGAATCGGGGTAGCCGACGCCGTGGATGACGGCCACTTGACCCTTGTCGTACAGGTTCTTGATGGGCGCCATCTCCGGGTGGAAGCCTACTTTATCGTCCAGTTGGAGTTCTCGGCCTTCCGCCACGCCAACCGCGGGACGGTTGTCCCGGTATAGAGGGTTGGAGTAAGGGATTACCGTGTTCAGGTAATCGTTACCTCCGGTCAACTGGAGGACTACCAGGACCGGGTCTTTCTTAGAACTGGTCATTTCTTCTCTCCTGGCTGGTTATGACTTTCGAGACGGTTTTGTTGCTGCGGACCGTCACCCCCTCTCTGACTCTCCCCCGTGAAGGGGGCGAGGACAAGTCTCTTCCCCCCTTGCGGGGGAAGGTTAGGATGGGGGGTGCGTTCTGATTCACGCATTTCAGATTGAGTTTCGGCTAGGCGTATTGGAACTCTCTCAACGAAACGATGAGCTGGAGCAATTCTCCGATCCTCTCGCTGGAGGTTGTCTGGGCCTCCGCGGTATCCCATTTGAACTCGCCATGTTCGGCGGCGAACTCTATCAGCTCGGTCCGGCTCTCCGGGGCTACTTCCAATGGGCCCAGCAGGTCCAGACAGCCGTCTACCAGTTGTTCCGGAGTACGGGCATCCTGGGCATGGAGCCGGGATATCATTGATTGGACACCGGGATTGCTCGTGTCGCCAACCAGTTCGGCGGCGAAGTTTACGCGGCGCATCAGTGAGCCACTGTTGATCCACTCGGCGCCGGTGTGCCAACCTTCCACGCTGGGCGGGTTGAGCAGGTCTTGTCCCATGTAGTTGGGTTGGCGGGACAGGTCGCCGATACCGGGGGCGGGGAACTGGGTGCTGCCTCCCACCATTCGCAACGTACTCACGACAACCTCGGTGGGGCTCTTCAGCCGGGCGAACCGGGCTTCTTTGAAGAAGTCGGAGTTGAACATGACTCGCAGCACCGACCGGATGTCGTAGCCGGACTCAATGAAGGTATCAACCATCAGATCGATGGCGGCTTCGTCCCTGGGAGGAGTCACGCCCCACGCCGGGACCTGGGCCTCGTCGGCCACGAAGAAGCTATATAGGTGCCGGCAGATGAACCCGGCAGTCGCCGGCTGCTGGCAGATGATGTCGATGATGTCTTCGCCGTCGAAGTTGCCGGTTTCTCCCAGGAAGGTCTTCTCGCCGTCGTCGTGGTCCTCTTCCCGGAACTCAAAGAACCAGTCGAACCGGCCGATGGGTCCTCTGGGCAGCTTGGGCTTGATGGTCCAGCCGGTGAAGGCCCGGGAACACTCCCGAACGTCTACTTCGGTGTAGTTCCCCACGCCCATGCTGAACAACTCCAGAAGTTCACGGCCCCAGTTTTCGTTGACCGCGGTTGCGTGGTTGTCGCAGTTGTCCAGCCAGTAGATCATGGCCGGATCTTTGGCCATTTCCAGAAGCAGGTCCCGGTAGTTACTCAAGCCGTACTTCCGGAACTTGACGATCATGTCCATTACATCGTCGTAATGGTCCACTTTTGAGACGCCGGTGGCGAAGACTTGATGCCAGAACAGGGCCATCTTCTCTTCGAGGGGCCGCTTGGTGTTGAGCAAGTCGCGCATCCATTCGGCTGCGCCCATACCAGGCAGAGTACCCGGACGCCAGGTCCAGGGATGATACCGCATCATTTCAATGCGGTCGGTCGGTTCCTGGGCTTCGGGATTCAGAAGTTCTTCTACTGTTTCCTCGTAGCCTTTGGCCGCGCGGGCCTCCAGTTCGTCTCTGGAGGCGCCGAAACCGGCCCGGCGCATCAGGTGGGCCATCAGTGCTAGATCGTTATTACCCATTGTTTCTAGGCTCCTTTAAGAAGATGGGATTTTGGTCGTTAAACATCGGCCTCGGTAAACAAGACCGGAGCTTCACAAATATTAGCTACCTGCACCTATCTTTGTCAACCGATGCGGGGCCGTGTTCACGGTGACGGCTTTGACCGGAAAACGGCGGACGGATACACTTCGATCGTACCGCCGGACTCGTTGAATCCGGAAAAACGTTAAGCATTATCCCCCGCGGCGCCTTATGCAAGAATTAGATCGGCTTGCCCTGACGTTTCACCGATTTGCCGAACTGGAATGTCCGGGGATGTCATCCCTTTACGAAAGTCTGTGCCATAGCCTGGCCGAAGAGCAGGACTTGTTGGCTTTAGCGGCTAATGCGCGTTCGGGCCAACCGGCGCCGAACCTGTTCATGGCCGCGGTTCATTGGCTGTTGACGAAGGGCGCACAACATACGGTGACGGAATACTATCCAGACATTAGCCCGGAGATGACAACTCATGGAGACCCGTACCCGATCTTCCGGTCTTTTTGCCTGGAACACGGCGACGAAATCGTCGACCTGATAAGTACCCGTCTGGTGCAGACCAACGTGGTGCGGCGCTGCGCGGTGCTTTTGCCTGCCTTTGCCGTAGCCATGGGCCGGGACGCGGGCCAGCCTCTTTCTCTGGTGGAAATTGGAGCCAGCGCCGGATTGAACCTGCTATGGGACCGGTATTCGTATACCTATAGCGATGCGCAGCGGTGGGGCGACCCTGATCACCCGGTCCAACTGTCGTCCATTATCCGCGGAGACCTGCGCCCTCCGTTGCCCGATTCTATCCCCAAGGTTGTCTTTCGAGTTGGACTGGACCTTAGTCCGGTGGATATTAGTGACCCGGATGCGGTCGATTGGCTGCGGGCTTTGGTCTGGCCGGAGCGGGTCGACGAAGCCCAGATGCTGGAGGACGCATTGGAAATGGCTAAGGACGACCCACCTCGATTATTGGCCGGCGATGCCCTGGAGTTGCTGCCCGAGGTATTAGAATCGATTCCGTTAGATTCGACACTGTGCTTGTACCACTCTAATACGTTGAACTAATTTCCTCGGGAGGCCCGAGAAAGATTTCTCGAAATGGTCGAAGAGCACGGTTCAGTCCGTGACCTAAGCCTGATTTCAGTCGAAGGCCGGGCGGGCGGGCACCACTGCGCCGTTGAGTTGACTCAGTACCAAAACGGCCTCAAGACGACCCGGCGCCTGGCGGACAACGGCAGCCATGGGAATTGGATCCAGTGGCTTGAGAAAGATGAACCGCAGACGGGTTCTAAATATTGACTCAAGGCAGTTCCTAGGTCCGAGAATCAAAGTATAATTTGTATCGCGGATAAATGTGGGCTGGAGCCAGATGGCTAAGGAATTATATGTACCCTCCCCTCTTAATTTCCAAGCGGACAATCATGATTCTAGCCGTGTGCCTGATATCTATCGCTGCGTCTTCTTGTGACGGTGACCCCGGCCAAGCGGCAAGTCGGGCACCGCGGTTTCAGCGGGTATCTTCGGCGACAACAATGCCCTTAACGCCCGTTGCCACCCCCGACATCAGCGCAATGATAAGTGCGGCGTTTGCCGCCAATACGCAGCCGCAAGGCCAAGCTCCGGTCGTTCCTGCCACGGCCACCTATTCGATCATTCAAACAAACATCGTCACCGGTATCAGGAAGAGTATCGATGTACGCCTAGACGAGGAAGTAACCGAAGATGCACTCCGAGCCATCGCCCTTGAGTTGAAGTCGGGCGATTCGCGGCACTACGAACGTACCTTCATCGTGTATTACTTGCCAGGGATGCCGGTGGGCGCCGGAGGTTGGGCTACCACTCATTTCGACCCGGCCCTTGAGGTGCGCATCCTTGGCCTCGCCAGGCAAGAAGAACGAGCCGACGCCGGTGGGCCTCTCGTCTCCACTCGTGAAAACATCGGTACGTGGTTGGACGATGTCACCGGTAACCAGATCGTGATGTACAGTGAGGACGGCAAATCGTACGTGGAACAATATTTCAAAGATGGGAGTTTCTTGAAGGACGAATTGGTTGAGAAGCCGTCGCCTTCAGGTCAACGGTTAGAATCGAAAAGTGGATCCGAATTAGGCCGCCACTGGGTTGTCGACTCTTTCGGCGACCTACAGATCCGGGACACCGTTGGTCTTATCTCGACCGCAAAGCGAATCAAGTGAACGGCGGCAGTCAGCCACGTGGACCTTAAGGTAACGTACAGAGTTAAAACTCACCACGGAGGGCACAGAGACTACGGAGAGGTTTGCCCTGCTACCAAAAAACCCGCGTACTCCGCGGCGACGATTAACAGCTCTTCTTAGCCAGCCCCGTCTCCTCGCAAAAGATCAGCTATATGGCGGATGTCTGGTAGTTGTTCCAGTTCGCTTAGTCCGGCCACGAGTTCTTGGGTGTCGTCCGTGGTTAGAATAGTTGACGCGCAATCACGGAACTTGTCGATAATTTCGTCCATGGTCACCCCCCGTAGAGCGCCTTCTCTGATCCGGTCAACTCTCTCGGTCAACACCGTCCCGTCTTTCAAGTGCACGGCCACCTGGTTGTAGGCCTCGACCCAGCTCGGCTGCCCTTGGAAATCGGCCGAGCGGCGCATGGTGATCTTGGGTATGAGGTCCTGGGCCTCGGGACGCAACACCTGTTGGTCGGTGAACGCGTCCATGCCAACCTTATTGTCCAGAACGGCCGCGGCCAGACAGTACTGCATGCTGAACTTCCCTTCCAAGGCTGATCGCGGCCGGTCGTGGATCAGGGAGCGGGGAGGGTCGAAGTCCACAAGCACGTCGATCTTCTCGATGTTGGCGGCATTCAACGGCGAACGGTCCAAGATTCGGGCGGTGGCGTCCAACGCCAGGTGGGCGCTGCCGCAACATGGGTACTTTTTGATCTCGATGCCCGATTCGACCAGATAACAGGTTTTGCCAAGATTCTCTGATATCCGGTCCGCTTCGTATCCTGCTCCCCCGGAAAAGGCGTGCAAGAAGCCGAACCGTCCCTCGATGGCATCCAGGCTGGCGGTAAATCCGGCGGCTACCAACTGGGCGGCGGTGACTCCGGTACGGCAAGCGGCCCCGGCGTGGAACGGCTTGGTCATGGTGCCGAAGTTTTGCCGGAGACCGGCGGCCTGGGACGCGGCCAGGGAGATGGCCATGGCGGTCTGATCCCGGTCCAGCTTCAAGATGCGGGAGGCGGCAACCGCCGCGCCCAACGCTCCCACGGGTCCCGTGGGATGCCAACCCAGTTCATCGTAATATTCCGGGCTCATGGCCTCACCGATGCTGCAGGCCACTTCAAAGCCCAGCATATAGGCCATCAGCATTTCCAGTCCCGTGGCTCCTTGGGATTCAGCCAAAGCCAGAGCCGGCGGCATAAGCACGGCGGTGGGGTGACCCTTGAGAGCACGGGTAATGTCGTCGTAATCCAGGGCGTGGGAAATGGCTCCGTTGACTTGGGCCGCGTCAGCCGCGGTTGTCTTGAAGCCCCGTCCGATAACGCTGGCCGACGCCCCGCCCCCGTTGGCCTGGACGAATTCCGACAATATGTCCGCCAATGGCTCGCGGCTACCCGCCAAGGCGCAACCCAGGCAATCCATGATCGCGCCCTTGGCCGCCTGGATCCCATCGGGCGGGAAATCCTCCAATTGGGTGGATACTACATAGTCGGCGATTCTACGGGTGATCTCCAAAGAAAGCCTCCTATTTCGATAACGGATCCCTTTTCACTTCCGACTATTTGGCTGGGTCCTAGCCGTGGGTCGGACGGGAATCATCTCGCCAATCTGAATGCGAGCCAGGAAGGATCCTAATCAGCTTGCAGCACGTATTGGCCCGAAATCCGGATAACGACTGACTCAACTCATTTGTTTGTGAATCGGGCCGTACAAGTCCTCGTGGAGTGCCCGTGCTTCGTCCCTTAGTATATTCGCCGCTTCGATTTCTTCGCTATGGACTGCTGATTGGCTGCGCCAGAGCCACGCGTAGAACTCTGAAAGTTGGTTAAAATATACTTTGATGAACTCTTCAAGTGTAATTCCGTGGTCCCCACCTTCAATGCTACGTCGGGCTTGAGAACTCCAGCCGTCCCACTTGAGCAAATCATCCTTGCTCAACTGGAACTTCGAACCAACTAGCTCGCCTCCTCTCCCTTGAAGGACAAAGCTGATCGGTGGCAGACCCACATGGAGAGTATAAATTCTGAGTCCCTGCGCTATCCAGTGCTCAGGACGACCAAGAATCAGGCTCTGCAGTTGGGCAGCGATCTCTTCATTGAAGACTTCGAAGACTTCGCCACTGTAGAGGTGTTTGCGATGACGCCTCACATGGTCCACTAAGCTGAAAGCAGCGGCAAGGAAGTTTTGCAGTCTGGTGACCACTACGTCCATGGCCTCATGACGTACATCGCGAGACTGTTGCGGCCAGAGTCGGGGTATTTCCTTCTCGTCTTGGAACGCGAGTATCGCGTTGATAAGTTCATCGTAGTTGCGCTTCACAACCCCGAAGCTACGTTGAACCCCCTCAATCTCGTTTAATACTGTTTGTCCTGAGGACGCCTGTATGGCCTTGATTAGGCCCATTAGTTCAGAAAACCTCGTGTCAGCCACCCGTCGCTCCATAATACCGATTTGCATCTGGGCTTAGGACTATTGCCACTCGTATATATTACGCCGGATTTTCCAATTTGCAGCGTCGACCAAATACCAAGTCCGCTTGTCCACTATACCGGTTCAGGAGTGGATAATCCTATGGGAAACGCCTTTCATCTCGGTTGATATCCGGCCCGATATTGTGTCCAACTCCTCGGTATGTCGCCCTAACCTGTGGATAATCTTGGCGGTCCGGTGGATAAAATACGCCGTATCCGGCTTGACACACAGATGGGCGTCATTAGCTTTTGAGATCGGCCATTTACCGGCCAAAACTACTGCGGTCGGAAAAGGTTATATACTGAGGCATCCGTCGCCCGTCATGCCCTAGTAATCTTTGGTCCCGCTTTTTTCTTCTGGCACGAGACCCTCGTTTACAGCCACCCGCTGTGCTGGCGTGCACTTTGAGAGTAGGTCACTAAAGATGAAATGGTGGCCGGCATTAATATGCGAAGGCGTGATGGATCCGCTAGCCGCGGCCTAGTCAAGATTCGGATTAAATGAAAAATATTGGTTGAATTAAATCCAAAAACTCTATGGGGCCGCCGTAACAATGTCTTCTATGGTTGGTGGATCGTCGTCGTCAGCGCGATTATCGACGCGTTGAAGCACGGTACCTTCAATCGGGGCTTTACCTTGTACGTTCTCCCCTTGCGGCAAGAACTGGGCATCGGTGTGGCCGCCATCTCTGTCGCCGACATGTTGGGACGCATGGTGGCGGGTATCCTGGGCCCACTGGCCGGGTACGCCACCGACCGCTTGGGCGCGAAGACCATGCTGATATTTGGCGGCGTCGCGTCGGGCGTGGGTTTCATCCTGCTGACGTTAACCAAAAGCTATGGGTATTTCCTGTTGGTTTTCGTGGGGCTGCTTTCCCTGGGCTTCCGGGCCGGCTACAACAACGCGACAGTTCCCGCTTTGAACCAGTGGTTTCGTAGAAGACGAAGTCTGGCAATGTCTACCGCCTCCACCGGCACCGGGCTGGGCGGATTTCTGGTGACGCCGCTGATGGGATTGCTGGTGCTCACCGTAGGATGGCGTACGGCGGCTCTGGTGTCGGGCATCGGAATCATCGCTATCGTTATTCCCTTGTCTCTGCTGGTGAGGCGTACCCCTGAGAGCATGGGCTTGCTACCGGATGGGGACCCGGCGCCGGACGCTGTGGTTCCCGGCCAAACGGGATCGGGGCTGCATGGCGGGCGAGGAAGGGGAGCCCATGAAGCGTCGAGAGTCGCCGCGCCGTTACGGCAGATGGCTAGGGACCCCGACTTTACCGCTAAGGAAGCCTTATCCACCGTCTCCTTTTGGCTTGTCGTATTGGCCGTGGGTTTGCGTAACACCGTCCATTCGGGAATGTCATTTCTACTGGCTCCGGTGATGGTCTGGTTCCTGGAGGGCGAGATTGCTCGCGGAGAGGTTGGTCTCTCCAGCGCTGCCCTCGCCGCCCTCTTTATCGGAGGATTGTCCCTGGGCACCATGATATTCAACCCTGTGGTGGGGTGGATGGGAGATAAATGGTCCAAGGAGAAGCTTAGCTCGGTTGCGATGGCAACTGGCGTGGTGGCCCTATTATCGATCTTGAACCAGAGCGGCCACATTTGGCAGTTGGCAATATTTGTCGTTTTGCTGGCTTTCTCGGAAAGCGCAAATCCGCTGGCTTGGGCCATAATGGGGGACTACTTTGGACGGAGGAGCTACGCCACTCTTCGGGGATGGCAACATCTACCCGACCAGTTGATGTCCATGAGCACTCCGGTGTGGATGGGCTGGATCTTCGACCATAACGAGTCTGGATATTTTTGGGCGCTGATACCTTTGGCGGTTATCTACGGGCTGGCGGCCGCCTGCTACCTAATCATCCCCCTCCCCCGTCCGCCTGCTCGCCTTCGCCGCCGGAGGTCCGGGCAAGCTTAAGGATCAGCCTGATTCCTAGGGTACAATGGCTAGGCTGTTGAGCCGGCCGACCTGAAACACCGATTACCCATTAAACAGACCACCAACTGAGGCCCAGGTCTGCGAGTTTCTGCAACGGCCACTGCTGATAACTAATATGTAGGGTCACGTCACCCGCGGCCGATATAGGGCATCTTCGTTGCCATGACGGTCATGAACTGTACGTTGGCGTCCAAGGGCAGGCTTGACATGAAGACCACTGCGCGGGCAACGTCGTACGGATCCATGGTCGGCTCGGTGAAGACGGCTCCGTGGGCCTGGGGAAGCCCTGCATTAACGGCCGCCGCCAGCGGCGCAGTTTCAGCGTTGCCAATGTCAATCTGGCCGCAGGCGATATCGTATTTGCGGCCATCCAACGACGTTGACCTGGTAAGGCCAGTTATCCCGTGTTTGGTTGCTGTGTAAGGCGCGGAGTTGGGTCTCGGTACGTGAGCCGAGACGGACCCGTTATTGATGATCCTACCGCCCCTGGGGTCCTGACTCTTCATGATGCGAAATGCTTCCTGGGTACACAGAAACGTTCCAGTCAAGTTGACGTCCACCACGGCTTTCCATTGTTCGTAGGTCGGATCCTCCAATGGTATACCGATCGAAGTGGATCCGGCGTTGTTGAACACGACATCTACCTTTCCGAATCTCTCCTTGGTTGCGGAGAACAGGGCGCGCACGGATGAGGGGTCCGCCACATCAGTGGGCACTGTCAGCGTCCGGGAGGCAGCCGGCCTGGCCTCTGCCGCAGCCTTCTCCAACAACTCGGCCCGGCGTCCAGCCAGAGCAACGGCGTACCCGTCCTCCAGAAAAGCCAAGGCGGTACACTTGCCGATCCCGGTTCCAGCTCCGGTGACAATAGCAACCTTCCCTTGTGCGCTCACGGCTCCTGCCTCCTAGGTTACGGCCCGATCAAATTCGTTTGACTGATTCTACCCATCGCCCTAGCTGGCGATGCAACAAAGCTCAAAAGAGATTCCGCAGTAACTGTTAGCCTTGTTGCCCAACCTGTTCAATGGCCCGAGCGAACCCGTCCATCGCCCCCTCCAGCACCCGGTCCTCAAGACAGTAGGAGATGCGGAAGTATCCCGGCGTTCCGAATCCCCGGCCCGGTACCGTCAACACCAACCGCTCCTGCAACGTGTCCACGAAGGCGGCGTCGTCCTCTATCGGCGACTTTGGGAACAAGTAGAAAGCTCCCTGGGGTTTGACCACCGAGTAACCCATGCCGGTGAGCCGGGTGTAGAGAAAGTCCCGCTTTTGCTGATATTCGGCGATGTCCACGCTGACCCCTTGAAGCGCCCGGACAATGTGTTGCATCAAGGCTGGGGCGTTCACGAACCCTAGGGTGCGGTTACAGAAGGTCAGACCGTTGGACAACTCCTCCCGATGGGGATAGGCGGGGTTGACCGCCATGTAACCGATGCGTTCGCCGGGTAGGGCTAGGTCCTTGGCATGGGAGTTGACCACGATGGTGTTCTCGTAGTGGGGAAACACCTGAGGGTAGCTCAAGCCGTCGTAGATTATTCGCCGGTACGGTTCGTCGCTGATGATGAATATCTCCGAACCGTGTTCCCGCTGCTTACGGTTCAGCAATTCGCCCAACGTCCGCAGGCAGTCGGCGGAGTAGATGACCCCTGATGGATTGTTGGGCGAGTTGATGATTATCGCCCTGGTCTTGGGTGTGATCGCGGCTTCAATAGCGGCCATGTCCGGTTGGAAATCCTCGCCGGTGGCCACCACCACCGCGACGCCGGAGTGGTTGTCCACGTAGTACCCATACTCGACGAAGTAGGGAGAGAGGAGGATGACCTCTTCACCGGGGTTGAGGATGGTCTTTAGCACCACGTTTATCGCCGCCGCCGCCCCGCAGGTCATGACGATGTCGCCGGCGGAGAAGGGAATGCCGGTCTCAGATTTCAGGCCGTCGGCCACCGCTTGCCGGGTTTCCAGGTAGCCGTTGTTGGGCATATAGCGGTGCATACCCTTGACCGGGTTCTCGGCCAGACGGCGTAGCTCCCGGCGGAACTCCTCCGGCGGCTCCACAACCGGGTTGCCCAGGGACAGGTCGAATACGTTGTCCTCGCCGTGCTGCGCCTTCAAGGTGATGCCCGCCTCAAACATCCGGCGGATCCACCCGCCCTGATCCATGAATCCCCGTACTTTGTCAGAAACCGGCATGGCTAATCTCCCTAGATCTGGATAGGTTCTAGCTCCGCCTCCACCATCCGAAACCCCATCCCTTTCCCAAACTGATAAGCCAGGCTGTATTGGGCCATTCCCATGTCCACGTCTTCGCCTAAAACCTCGGCCATGGAGGTTACGGGGCGGTCGGCGATGCCACAGGGGACGATGTGGCTGTAGTAGGACAGGTCGGTGGTGACGTTGATGGCGAAGCCGTGGTAGGCGACACCTCGGCTGATCTTGACTCCGATGGCGGCGATCTTTGCGCCATCCACCCAAACGCCGGTGATTCCGTCGATCGTTTCGGCGGTTATCTTGAAGTCGGCAAGTGAATCGACGATGATTCGCTCCAGGGTGCGGACGTACTTTACCGGCCCGCCCCACTCTCGCAGGTCCACCACCGGGTAGGCCACCAGTTGGCCGGGGCCATGGAAGGTCACTTGCCCTCCCCGGTCCGCCTCGTAAACCCCGATCCCCTTTTGGCGCAGCTCTTCGTCGCTTAACAGAATATGTTCAGGCTTGCTCAGGCGGCCCTTGGTGTAAACCGGGGAATGCTCCAATAGCAGCAACGTGTTGGGCTGTGCGCCGTCGTGGACCTTGGCCGCCAGTTCCACCTGCAGCTCCCAGGCGCGGTGATACTCCACGGTTCCCAACCGGATTATCTGGCATGGGCTGGGAGTGGGCACGGGAGGCGGCTCAGTAGAGAGGAGTGTCGGGTCCCATAGACTCCAGGCGGGACTTGACCGCCTGCAAGAATGCGCCCGATTCCGCTCCGTCGTTGATGCGGTGGTCGAAGGCCATGCAGATGTTCATCATGGACCGAATGGCGATGGCGTCGTCTCGCACCATCGCCCGTTTCTGAATGGCCTCGGTGGTCAGGATCGCCGCTTGGGGATGGTTGATGATGGGATAGGAGATGATGGACCCCAACGCGCCGGTGTTATTCAAAGTGAAGGTCCCGCCCTGTACGTCTTCGATGGTGAGTCTGTTCTGCCTTGCCCGCTGGGTTAGGTCCCGCAAGGCTGTTGCCAGTCCAGCGATGCTCAACCGGTCGGCGTCGTGAATCACCGGGACGACCAATCCTTGGGGGGCGGCCACGGCGATTCCCACGTTGATCCGGCGCTTCAGGGTGATCTTATCGCCGCCCCAACTGGCGTTGAGCGTAGGATGTTCTTTCAGCGACTCCGCCAACGCCTTTATGGCGAAGGGCATATAGGTAAGGTCCACTCCCTCCCTTTGCTCGAAGGCCGTTCTGACCTGGGCGCGTAGGGCGACCAATCCGGTTACGTCCACCTCGATCGTGCTCCATGCATGGGGGATCTGGCTCACGCTACGGACCATGGCATCGGCAATCATCCGGCGCACCGGAGTTAAGGGTACATGTTGCTCGTCGGCGCCGGCTTCCGGCTGTGGCGGCGGTTTCACTTGTGTCGGAGTTCCGGCGGGCGATTCTTTGGCTTCAACGTACCGTATCAAGTCGTCGCGGGTTATACGGCCGCCAAGTCCGGTGCCGCTGACCTGGGCCAGGTCCACACCGTGTTCCCGGGCCAAACGGCGCACCGCGGGAGAGGGCCGGCTGGCTCCGCCGGGGGCCTCCGGCGTTGACTGGTCAGTTGGAGGAGGCGCTTGTTGTTGTGCCTGGACCGGAGCCGGGCTCTCTAGCTCGGCCTCGACTCCGCCTCCGGTGGGGCCCACGGGGTTGATGTTCTTGACGAGATAACCGGTTGTGCCGACGGGTGCAGGTTGCTTGGCCGCTGCCGGAGCCGGGGTCGGATCTGCTGCCGGCGCAAGGGCTGCTCCATCGGAGCCGTCGGCAGTTTCGAGTTCGGCTATAGGGGCTCCCATGGGCACCGTTTCTCCTTCTTGAGCCAGGATCTTTAGGAGAGAGCCGTCGATAGGGGAAGGGACTTCCATGGTTACTTTGTCGGTTATCACCTCGACCAGAGGCTCGAACCGCATCAGCTTGTCGCCGGGCTGTTTTAGCCACTTGCCGATGGTGCCTTCCACCACCGACTCGCCAACATGAGGGAGTTCAAGGATCATAGCCAATGTTTCATCACCTACCGCTAATACGCTGCCTGTTTACGCAGAGCCTGAACTATTTTGTCGGTATTGGGCATGTATTCGTCTTCGAGGGTTTGGGCGAAGGGCATGGTAGGTACGTCGGGACCACAGAGCCGTTTGACGGGTCCGTCCAGATACTCGAAAGCTTCGTCGGCAACCAGTGCGGCGATCTCAGCCCCGACCCCACCGGTGACGTTGTCTTCATGAACGATGAGTAGCTTGCCGGTCTTCTTGACCGAGTTTAGCACCGTTTCTTTATCCAACGGCCTAAGGGTACGGAGGTCCACTACCTCCACGTCTATGCCTTCGCCGGACACCGCTTCCGCCGCTTCCAGGCAATAATGAAGCATCAAGCCGTAGGAAACTATTGTGATATGTTCCCCTGCGCGTTTGACGTCGGCCTTTCCGATGGGGATGGTGTATTCTCCCTCCGGTAGTTCTCCACGGACCAGGCGGTAGGTTTTCTTGTGCTCCAAGAAGACCACAGGGCTATTGTCGCGGATGGCCGACTTGAGAAGCCCTTTAATGTCGTAGGGTGTCGCCGGGGCGATGACCTTGAGCCCGGGAGTGTGGAAAAAGATGCTTTCCACGTTTTGGGAGTGAAACAGGCCGCCTCTTATACCGCCGCCGTAAGGCACTCGGATGACCAAGGGTACTTGAAGGACGCCGTTGCTCCCGTAGCAGGCTCGCGCTGTTTCACCGATGAGTTGGTTCATGGCGGGCCAGATGAAATCGGAAAACTGGACTTCGGGGATCGGGCGCATACCCCGGAATGCGGCCCCAAGAGCTATCCCCATGATGGACGCTTCGGCCAAGGGGGTATCGATGACCCTAGATTCGCCGAACTCATCTATGAGGCCCTGAGTGGCTAAGAATACACCACCGCGCTTCCCCACGTCCTCGCCCATGACGAACACTTTGGGGTCCCGCTGCATCTCTTCGCGCAGGGCTTCTCGAACCGCCTCAATGACGTTCTTGACTGCCACTTCTCCCCTCTACTCGCTGTAAACCCGATCCCACATGGTTGAGGGATCCGGGAGATTGGCGGCATCGGCGGCATCGGTGGCTTGGTTGATCGCTTTCAGTGCTTCGGCTTTAATTTCGTCTGACTTTTCCGGAGTGATGATGCCTCTGGCTATCAGTTCGGCTCCGAAGTTGGAAACCGGGTCTCGCTCGTGAGCTGCGTCCAACTCTTCCTGGGTCCGGTATCGGAGATGGTCGTCATCGGTTGTGTGGGGCATCAACCGCTCCACCTGCATCTCTAGAAGCACCGGTCCTTGAGTTCGAGCGTGGGTAATGGCTTCCCGGGTAGCCTCGTAACACCGGATAAGGTCCATTCCGTCCACGGTGAATCCTGGAAAACCGTAGCCCTGAGCCCGGGACGCCAGATCGTCGGTTGCCATTTGGCGGTGCTGTGGGACCGAGATGGCGTAATGATTGTTTTCGCAGATAAATATAACCGGCACCCGGTGGACCCCGGCGAAATTCATCGCCTCGTGGGCTTCGCCTTGGCTGGACGCCCCGTCGCCGAAGTAGGTCAACACCACGGTGTCGTCATCCTGCATCCGGCACGCCAAGGCGTATCCTACCGCCTGGGTTAGACCGGCTCCCACCACGTTGGAGATCTGAATGATGTTGTGCTCCAGGTCGGCGCCTTGCATCGGGAACTGGCGGGCGTTGCTGTAGGGCTCACCCTCCTTGCCCATGAAAGAAAGCATCACTTGGGTGGGCGTGAGACCCGCGGCCATCTTCAGACCCAGATCGCGATAATAGGGGAACAAGAAACAGCGGCCATCCTTCTGAGCTGCCAGCAGACTGCCCAATTGGGCGGCCTCGTGGCCCTGGCAAGAGGCGGCGATGGGCACTTTGCCCTGCCGGTTCAAGGCCCAGATGCGCTCGTCCATCGTTCGAACCAAGATCATCTGTGTGTAGGACTCCACCAGGTCACTGGTGGCTAACCCTTCCGGCAAGCCTTCAATGGGCTCGGCAATAGCTACCTGGGCGTCGCCGGACCCTTTGGGGCGAGTAATTTTCTTGCGGGGCATGAAATTCCTCTTGGACGAATCTCTATCCGGACAAAGTTATTGATCGAAGAAACTACAAATCATAAGGGGGACGTTTGGACGCCCCCTCTATTTCCCTATACGCTTTATTGGATGCTCCGCAGGGCCAACCGGGTGATTTCATGATGGAGCGTGGTGTTCAGGCGATTAGCTCATGTACATTGCAACGGTGATGCGTGCGCTGGTTCAATTATATATGCCGGGGCCAGGCTCCGCAAATTTGGACCCATGGGTACTCAACGGTTTTCGACGCGCCAGATATAGAACTGCTGTTGGGCGTAGTCCGAGACTGGAAATTGACCCCCATATTGATACATTTCCGCATTGACATAATCTTGAAAGGTTGCTAATTTGCCTGCCATGGGCGTGATGAAAGTGATGGGACCGGGTCACAGGGCACGAATTTATCTGACATGTTGCCAGACCCAGTGTATTGAATAAACGCCGCTCCGGATCCTCCAGACCGAGGCTATGACTAGAGGCGAACCGCAGGGTGCTTCGCATGTCATCCATGACCTAGGCTGAGGACACCTACCCCGGACGACTGGGGAACGAGGCGGCTACCTATTCCGGCTAAGCCTAGGCGGGTCCAGCGCTACCATCGGGTTTGTTGTGTGTCAGTTGGGACTACTGTGTGTGATTTTGGAGCATTTGGGCCATGAATGAACAATCGACCAGAGAGATCTGGAAGGCGGTATTAGGAGAACTTCAGCTGCAATTACCCCGACCTGCTTTCGAAACATGGCTGAAGAATACCGACGGAGTTTCCTACGACGAGCATCAGTTCGTTGTGGAAGCGCCAACCCCTTTTGCCGTGGCGTGGCTGGAAAGGCGTATGTATAACGCCATCCAGAAAACGGTGGAGAAGGTGACCGAGCGGCCTCTGGACGTGGTTTTCAGAGTTAGGCAAGGGCATGAAGCGGAGAATGGATCGGTGACTTTGACCGGCCAAACTTTGGAGCTTGAATCGGGCGGACCTGGATCGGGCGAAAATGATACGGCCGTGAAATCTCCGGCACAGCCTGTGGCCGCCTTTAATCCCAAGTACACGTTCGATTCCTTCGTGGTCGGGCCGTCGAACCAATTGGCCTATAGCGCCGCTCGAGCGGTAGCCGATGCTCCCGGGAAGAGCTACAACCCGCTGTTCATATATTCCGGCGTGGGGCTGGGCAAGACCCATCTGCTTCATGCCATTGGGCATGCCGCAGCCTCTAGGGGATTGGCCGTACGGTATGTAACTTCGGAGCAGTTCACCAATGACTTCATCACATCTATCGCTAACCGGACCACCGAGGCGTTCCGCCAGCGGTACCGTAGCGTAGAGGTGCTCTTGCTGGATGACGTTCAGTTCATGAGCGGCAAGGAGCAGACCCACGAGAGCTTCTTCCACACATTCAATGACTTGCACAATTCGGGGCATCAGATTGTCATAACGTCGGACCGGCCGCCCAAGGCCTTGGCCTTGCTCCAAGACCGTCTGCGGTCTCGTTTCGAGTGGGGATTGCTTGCCGATATCCAACCTCCGGACCTGGAAACCCGTATGGCTATCCTGCTATCCAAAGCCAAGAACCTGGGAGTTCGCGTCGGTGAAAGTGTCATCGAATTGATCGCCAAGCGCGTGCACAATAACGTGCGGGAGTTGGAAGGGAGCTTGAACCGCATGGTCGCCCAGGCCGAACTGATGAGCGAATCGATCACCGTCCAGTCGGCCTCCCGTATCCTGGAGGAACTAACTGCGGATACCGAACGTCATGCCATCGACCCTGAGCGCATCCTGGAGGCGGTTTCGAACCACTTTAGGGTGGGAACCGACTCCCTGTTGGCGCGGGGCCGCACCCAAAAGATCGCCCACGCCCGGCAGGTGGCGATGTATCTGCTGATCAATGAGTTGGAGATGACGCCGACTCAGGTGGGGCGGTTGCTGGGAGGCCGGGACCACGCCACCGTGATTCACGGTGCCGGGAAGATTAACGGCGAGATCAACGAAGATACTCACTTGCGGCGGGACGTGCTTTCCATCAAGGAAGCGATTTTCGCCTAAAGTCATTTGAGTTTTCCAAAAGGCAGCATTACCAACCCCGTTCTTGGGTAGCCTGTCGAACCATTCTTCGGTGGAAGGACCCTTAGACAAGTCCAGGGCGAACGTGAGACGTTAATGGCCGTCGCCTAGGCTGGTCCTAATGTGTTGATAACTGCCGGAATTTGGTGGATAACTTTCATATGTGGTGCATAACCTTGCTTTCTGGCCGGCTGGCCTAAGCCCGGATAAGCCGCTCGCATCTGGTATCACATACTGTCCGCCACCCTTTATTCTCACCCATCGCCTCTTTTGTCGTACAATGTGTCCGGCGGAGCGCGGTCTGTGTCCCTAAAGCTGGACGATAAATGGAATGCCGCGACACCGGATATCTTCTCACGCTATGCGATAAGGGCCTGAAATCCTTCGGTTAGTTGGTTTGATAATTGCTACTTGATTCATGAAAACCTACGTTATCGTTAAAACCCACGAACTGGCGCTGAAGGGTAATAACCGCCCGTGGTTTATGCGCCGGCTGGTAAACAACTTGCGGGTGGCGACCAAGGGGACGGGAGTTGAGAGGGTTTGGCAGGGGCATATGTTTGTGGGGCTTACCCTTTCCGATGAGGACGCTTGGCCCGAGGTCAGGGATAGGGTACAGGACTGTTTCGGCGTCGCCAAGTTTTTCAAGAGCTATACCGCCCCACCGGACTTGGATGAAGTGAAGGCGGTCCTGCCGGGTCTGCTAGAAGGCAGGACGTTCGACTCATTCCGCATCACCGCTAATCGGGCCGACAAGCGGTTCCCGGTCAAGTCGGACCAGATCAACCGGGACATGGGCGCGTATGTGAAAGACTTGACCGGCGCCAGAGTAGACCTGACCCATCCCGACCTTCATATCCACCTGGACGTACAGTCCAAAGAGATACTGATCTACTTTGATGAAATCAAGGGGTACGGCGGACTGCCGGTGGGCGTAAGCGGGCTGGTCACCGCCATGCTTTCCGGTGGTATCGACTCCCCGGTGGCGGCCTGGCAATTGATGAAGCGAGGCTGCACGGTGCAATTTGTTCACTTCCATAGCTACCCGCTGGTTGACATGTCATCTATCGAAAAGGTGGTGGACCTGACCCAGTACCTGACCAAATTCCAGTACGGATCGGTGCTGCATCTGGTGCCCCTGGGCGATATTCAGAAGCAGATCATTCTGTCTACGCCGCCGGCTTACCGTGTGATATTTTACCGGCGCTTCATGATGCGGGTAACCGAGGAAATTGCGCGCCGCCGGAAGTCAAAAGCCATCGTCACTGGGGAGAGTTGCGGCCAGGTGGCCTCTCAGACCCTGGAAAACATCGCCACCATTGACGCGGTGGTAAACATGCCTGTGCTGCGGCCGTTGATCGGCTTCAACAAAGAGGAAATCATCGACGTCGCCCGTGCCTTGGGTACCTTTACCACGTCCATCCTGCCGGATCAAGACTGTTGCTCACTATTTGTGCCGAAGCATCCGGAAACCCGGTCAGACTTGGAGACGGTGCTCAAGCTTGAATCCGTGTTGCCGGTGGACGACCTCGTCGCCATGGCCTTGGACAAAACCGAGGTCCGGGAATTTTCATCGCCTGTAGAGGAACCGCTGCCGGCCTAAACAGCCCAGCCAGTTGAGGTTGGAGTGGCATCTGATAAGTTTCCGGCAGCGGCTTCAGTAACCTCGTCTTCACTGCCCCCAGTCTCGCCGGCGGCCAGGAAGCGGCTTTTGGGTGATTTACTGCGGGGAGTCTCCCGTAGCTTTTATCTCACCCTAAGGGTGCTGCCTGGAGATCTGCGAATCCCCATCGGACTGGCTTATCTGCTGGCCAGGGCGGCCGACACCATCGCCGATACCCGGCTTCTGCCATCCGAAGACCGCCTGAGTTACCTGTTGGAGTTTCGGGCACAGGTTGAAGGCCCGGCTGACACCGAAACCCTAGCCCGCATCGGCTTGCTACACACCGAGAACCAGGCTTTGTCCCAGGAATTGGTGCTCCTTTCGTCCTTGCCGGTGATATTCTCGTTCTTGGAGACGGCTGGAGAAGAAGACCGCGCCCTCATCCGCTCTGTTGTGGTCAACCTGACTAAAGGAATGGAGGCCGACCTCACCACGTTTCCAGCGGAGGATTCCGGGCACATCGCCGCCCTTCCCGATGCCGCTGCTCTGGACGGCTATACCTATCAAGTGGCCGGCTGCGTCGGAGAGTTCTGGACGGCGATCACCATGGCGCACACCCCAGGGCTTGCTAGTTGGGATGCGGCTCGTATGGGAGAGATGGGGGTAAGGTTCGGCAAAGCGCTCCAGATGACCAACGTCCTCCGGGACGTCCCCAAAGACCTGCGCCTTGGCCGCTGCTACTTTCCCCAAGACCGATTGACGGCGTGTGGCCTCACTCCTGACGCCTTGCTGGACTCCCTTAAGGGCGGAGCAGCCCGGCCTTTGCTGGTAGACGGAATCCAGATAGCTTTGGGTCACTTTGAAGCAGCGGAAGAATACTTGCTGGCCATACCCCGCCGTCATCTGCGCCTGAGATTGGCGGCTCTCTGGCCGGTGCTCATCGGCCTGGCGACCCTAGCGGAATTGGCCCTAAACCGTGATTGGCTCGATCCCAACCAACCGTCCAAAGTAAGCCGGTCATGGGTCTACGGCATGATGACCCGGTCCCTGCCGGCGGCCTCGTCGAACAATCTGTTGCGGGCTTGGATAGGGCGGCTGCGGCGCCGGGTTGAACAAGCCCTATAACCGCTCGGACATTGGCCGCGTTCAAACCTATTTTTCAGCCTCTTCGCGTTCTTGACCCTCGCCTAGAATCATGTACCATGAGCGACGACGCCAACGTGCTCAACCGAGGCTGACCGCTGATTGCTGAAAGCTGATCGCTGGAGAAACAACCATGCCAAGCTATGTTCGGGTCTATACCGGAGACGACGGGAAGTCGCACATTGAAGATTTCGATCCACCCTTCGAGCCCTTTGTGGACGTTGAAGGAGCTCACGGGGAAGGCACTCCAATGGAGAAAGCCACGGGAATAACTATCCGGCGCAGCGCTCCCGGTTATTTTCTCGACTACCACACGGCACCCCGGCGGCAGTATACGGTTACCCTGTCCGGAGAGATTGAGATCGCCACCGGAGACGGCACGGTTCGCCGATGCGGACCAGGCGATGTTCTGCTGGCTGAAGACTTGACTGGGGAAGGTCATACCACCCGAGTGGTCGGCCAGGAACCTAGAGTTTATCTGGTGATTCCCTTGGCGGACTGACCCCCCGTCCTTGTCTATGAATCGGATCTAGCCAACTGAGGAGAAATAGTAGCCCATGCCAGAATTGCAGGGAGAGTATCAACCGGCGGTGCCGTCCAGGGTAATATTCGGCCGGGGGAAGGTAGATGGACTGAGGGAGGAGGTAGAGAACCTGGGAGGTAAGCGGGCGCTGCTGCTTTCCGGCAAGTCTGTTGCCGAAAAGACTGACGCCGTCCGCCGGACGGCCGCGGGTTTAGGGGACACTTTAGTTGGGACTTTCTCCGGCCTGACTCAACGGGCTCCCATTGAGGCGACGGTGGAAGTTACTAGGATGGCACTGGAAACCGGCGCCGATACCCTGGTGGGTGTGGGCGGCAGCACCATCTCCGACGCCGCCAGGATGATTGGAGTCATGATGGCTCTGGAAATCACCACCGTTGATCGATTGCGTGAACTGTCTCGGGAGCACGACGGCGTTCTTCCGGCGGACTTGGTGAGCAGTCAGCTACCGTGGCAGGTTTCCATTCCCACCACTCTGTCCGCCGGGGAGTTCAACATGGGCGGGGGCAACATCTTGGACGACCGGGCCGGCCACAAGATCCGGGTACGTCACCCTGGTCTCTACGCCCACCTCATCGTGTTGGACCCGGAGATGACGGTGGGTACCCCCGACTGGTTATGGCTTTCCACCGGAGTGAAGGCGTTGGACCATTGTATCGAGCGGCTTTACACCACGGGGAATCAGCCCGCCATCGACGCTCCCATATTGTCGGCGGCAGAGATGTTGTTTAGCGACCTGGCCCGGTCCGGAGAGTCGCATCACGACTTGGACGCCAGGCTTCGGTGTCTGATGGCGGCATGGATGTCCATGATGGGCGCGCCCAATTTCAATACCGGGCTTAGCCACGCTATCGGACACGTCATCGGGGTCCGGTACGCCGTCGGCCATGGTTACACATCGTGCGTAACTCAGCCATACGTCATGGAGTACAACCGGCCCGTTTCCGCCGCCAAACAAGCTCTCTTGGCCCGTTCGGCCGGCATCGACACTAGAAGTATGAGCGACGAGGCTGCCGCCGAAGCCGCCGCCAGGGCGGTCGACGACCTTATCTTGGGAATGGGGATGCCCCACCGGCTTCGGGAGCTTGAGATACCCAGGGAAGACCTGCCGGCCATAGCCGAGGAAGTCTTGCATGATCGGCCGGCGCAGACCAACGCTATCCCGATGACCAGGGTGGAGCAGGTCATGGAAGTGCTGGAGGCGGCGTTCTGAGTCCGGGGCGATGAGAAATGCCAGTCCCATCGAACCGGTGTCCCTGGACTCCCTCGAGCGCCAGGCTCGACGCCAGTACGATGGAGGCCACTTCCAGGCTGCTATAGATAAGTTTGATGAAGTTGTGACTCGGATGGAAGGGGATCTAGGCCAGGACCACCCGCGGACCCTGGACAATCGCAACGACCTGGCCAGGGCCTGCCGGGCCGCCGGTAGATTCGACCGCGCGTTGTCGCTGTACCGGCAGCTACTCGATCTGTTGGTGGGGCAACTGGGCCCAGATCATCCGGACACCCTGCGGGGCCGCAGCCGTATAGCCAACACCTACTACGCCGCCGGACGATATCAGGAAGCGATGCGGCTGTTTCAGGATGTAATGGCTCAACGGACAGAGGTGCTGGGGTGGGACCATCCGGATACGCTGCGCAGCCGGAGCAGCCTGGCCAACAGCTATTACGCCGTGGGCTCTTATAAGCGGGCGGTTGATATGCATCAGGAAACATTGGCCGCTCGTCGACGGGTGTTAGGGCTTGACCACGAGAGGACCCAGGCGAGCCAAACCAGGTTAGCCGAGGCGCGGCAGGCGGCCATGGCCGGGGAGGCCGGCCAGACAACCTAGGTGGAGTGGATGTTACTTTTCGCGGCCCATGACCCCGGCGCAAAGAACAACATCAGACCGGTGTACGAGCATGCGCTGAGTCTGGGGTTTGACGCCCAGTTCATCGATCTGGCAACCTGCCGTGGTTTGATGGATCAGGACCAGGCCGCAGAGTTTATCAAGAGTATCAGCCTTAAGTCTGTGATTTTAGGCTGCAGCAGCAACCAGGGTGAATGGCCTTTGATCCAAGCCTGCAAAGCCCTTGGGATACACACCGGGATGGTGGTAGACATCGGGACGCTGACCAAGATTGATTCCATGACCCCGGATGATTTCCCCAGCAGGTTCATGGTTTCCAACGACAGTTGTCACCAAGAAGTGTTAGACCTGGGCGCGGACCCGGCCACGGTGACGGTGACCGGCGATTGCCACTTGGAGGTCTTGTCCAATCTCCCACGTCAAGACACCAGCGAACAGGTGCGCAAGGATTATGGATTACCCATGGATGCGTCGGTCGTATCCTTCTTCTGTTCACCCAACACGCAAGACACCATCGATGCTATTGTCTCCTTGGCGGAGTTACTGCCTACGACCGATATAGACCGTCCGGCGGTCATCGTCCGGCCTCATCCCCGATCACGCCACCTGGAGGTCCTGGAGTTAGTATGCCAGCCTCATCGCTTTCTGCGCTTCGATGCGGAAGGCCATGTCTCTAACTGGGCGCTGTTGGCAACTTCTGTGTTTTCGATGTCCATGGCTTCAACGGTTACCCTGGAGAGCTTAGTTCTGGGTACCCCTTCGGCCTTCTTTCAGGTTGGCTGGGATTTCAACGAGCTCAACCACCTTTATCGAAATCTGGTTGACGTGGTGCGGATCCGTACTGAGAATCAGCTAAATGAATTCGTAGCGTCAGCAATCCGGCGTGAAGGTCCGACCTTGATCGGAAACGTGGAGAATCATAAAGGGGCATTGGCGCGGACCTGGCGGGTGGTGGAAGAGTTGATGGCGGCCGAGGCCTGATTTCGTTTGCCGCTTCATTCTGGGCAGATCGATCGGAGGAGTTGAATCGATGAAATACGGATTTACCTTGCCCGGACGAGGACCCTTGGCCACGCCGGAGAACCTGGGCATCATCGCCCGTCACGGCGAAGAACTGGGATTTTTTTGTTTGATGGCCAGCGACCATATCGTTGTTCCCAGGGAGATATCCTCAACCTATCCCTACACTGAAGGCGGGGAATTCCCTGGGTCCGTCACCGGAGAGTCGATGGAGCAACTGACGGTGTTGGCGTTCTTGGCCGGACAAACCAAGACTATTAAACTGGGCACCAGCGTTATGATAGTTCCGCACCGCAACCCGGTGGTGACCGCCAAAGCATTGGCTACGCTGGACGTTCTCTCCCAAGGCCGGGTCATCGTGGGAGTTGGCGTGGGCTGGATGCAAGAGGAGTTCGAGGCATTGGGACTGCCGCCCTTCAAAGAGCGGGGGGCCGTCACTAATGAATACATCCGGGCTTTCAAGGAGCTTTGGACCAGTGACAACCCGTCCTTCCAGGGTGAATATTGCCAGTTTTCCAACATATCGTTCCTGCCCAAGCCGGTGCAGAAGCCCCATCCGCCCATCTGGGTCGGTGGTGAAAGCCGGCCTGCCATCAGACGCGCGGCCCAGTTGGGGAACGGCTGGTACCCCATCGGCTCCAACCCGCAATTTCCCATGGGGGAGCCGGAACAACTTGCTGCCGGGATGAGGCGTCTCTCCCGTCAAGCCGAAGCGGCCGGCCGGAGCATGGCGGACATCGACGTCATCTACCGTACCCATCAATACGAGCTCGTTCCCAAGGGTGGCACGCCTTCCTTCTCTCCGTCCGAAGAACGGCGCCTCTTCACCGGCCGGGCCGAGGAGATCGCCGGGGATATTAGGAGATACGAGGAGATGGGTGTAAGCCACATGACGGTGGACTTTATCCGGCTCAGCAACAGCCTGGATGATATCCGGCGGCAGATGGAGTCGCTGGCTACTCAGGTTTGGCCATTGGTGTAGAGGAGCCGGTTGACTGGGATCCATCGATTCCAGTTGGACCAAAATACGTTTGGAGGAACGAATGGCTGCCACGGACATCACCGGACAGTTGGCCCGGTTCATGGTTGAGGCTAGAGACAAGAGTTTGCCACCGGAGGTAGCGCAAGCGGGCAAACACCGTATCTTGGACACCCTTGCCGCCATGGTCTCCGGCGCTCGCCTTGTGCCGGGAGAAATGGCAACTAAGTACACCCGGCGTCAAGGCGGGGCCCCCGAATCCTCGGTCTTGGCGACGGACCTGAAGACCTCCGCCGTGAACGCCGCGCTGGCCAACGGGATGTTCGGCCACGCCGACGAGACCGACGATTTCGAGCCGGTGACCAAGACCCACCCCGGTTGCTCGGTGGTGCCCTCGGCCTTGGCCATGGCGGAGCGGGAAGGCAGTTCCGGCGAGGAGTTGCTGCGGGCCGTTGTGCTGGGCTACGACGTGTGCTGCCGCTTCCTCTACGCTCTGGGGCCGGACTTGGTGCGCGGCGGCCATCGCAGCGCCGAAGGCACCGGTTCTACTATGGGCAGCGCGGCCGCGGCGGCGTCCATCGCCAAGCTGAACGAGGGCGGCATGCGTTACGTCCTGTCTTACGCCGCTCAGCAGACGTCGGGGCTCTGGAGCTGGGTGAGGGACGTTGAGCATGTGGAAAAGGCGTTCGATTTCTCCGGCATGGGCGCTCGCAACGGCGTCACCGCCGTCACCATGGTGCAAGAAGGCTTCACCGGAGTGTGGGACATTCTGGAAGGCGAACATAACGTACTGGATGCCCTTTCGCCGTCACCCAGCCCGGATGAGATGGTTAAGGGTTTGGGCAGCCGCTTTTTCATAACTGAGACGGCGATCAAACCCTATCCGGTGGGATACCCCATCCAGGCGGCTCTCGACGCATTCTTCGTCCTACATCGCCAGCACGGCTTGACGGTGGCCGACGTGGCCAGCATCACGGTCAACCTTCCCGAAGACGGCGCTAGGATCGTCAACGGCCGGTCCATGCCCGACGTTAACTGCCAGCACATGATCGCGTTGGCCCTGATCGACGGCTCGGTCACCTTTGAGTCCACCCACTCCTATGAGCGCATGTCGGACCCCGAAGTGTTGGCGGTGAAAGAGCGGGTAAGTTTGGTGCCTTCAGCCGCCCTCATGGACCGGGAGGCTCCCCGCAGCGCCAAGGTGGAAGTTGTCTTGAAGGATGGGCGGACAGTGGAACATTTCACGCCCCACGCTTACGGCACCAGCCAGAACCCGATGGACACCGAGGACGTTAACAAGAAGTCCCGCAACCTGTTGGAGCCAGTTCTGGGCGCGGCTCGGACCGAGGAGATTATCCGCCGGGTCAACGAACTGGAGAAAGTGGCTAACGTGAATGAGTTGATGCCGTCCCTGACCCTGACGCCAGAGGAGATTGCTAGTGTTACGTATGGGCACTAGTCTGAGATCCGATTGATGGCGCCCTTACAACTCTTTGACATACCGGTAGCAGAACCTAATCCAGGGCAATCAGGGCGATGCCACTCAAAACAAGCAGGGTCTCGACGATCGCTAGAAACCACCGGTCGGACACCTTGCCGGATATCCGTTTCCCCACTACTGAGCCTACAAAGGCCATCACTCCCATGGCAGCGGCTATATATAGGACTTGAGTACCCAGCAAAGCGGTACTAGCAAATACGGGAATCTTGGGTAGCTGGGTGAGCAGTACGCCAGCGGCGGTAGTACCCACAAACCCAACTCCGGTCAGCCCATAGGCAAGGTAAAACGGCGCAGCGAGCGGCCCAGGCGTTCCCAGGTAACCGGACACTAGACCGTTCGCACCTCCTACCAAGACAAAACTTCGCAGCTTTATGCTCCTGCCTCTGCCCCATTGGGTGTGCCGTTGGGCCACTAGCGCAAGTAGCAGCAATCCCAGAAGTCTAGTAAATACGGGCACTGGCGTGACGACGAATAAGTAACTCGCAAGAGCCGAGATTGGTATTGAACCCAGCGCCGACCATTTCAACACAGGCCAAGATATTTCCTTCCAGTTCAGTCCCGTACGAGAAGCTGCCCCGACAAGCTGTACTAAGGTGATGATTGGCACAGCCTCCCTTGGCCCGAGCATCCACACCAGCACCGGCATAACGATCAAGCCGCCACCGAAACCGGCGAGGCCCGCGATTGTAAATGCCAGCAGAGTAATGCCAGCCAAGATTGCCATTGACGCCGGATCGGGCATCATCTACTCCTCGGACAAAATCGGCCCTTTCCCCCGCTGGGCACTAGATGCGGCATACAGTCTCTATTTCCCATGTTTGAACGTTGCCGCTTTTCAAAGGCATAGCCAAAAGTTGACAGGCCCGGACCTAGCTGTCCGAGCCTGTCATGGGTACGGGATCAAAACCTGAGAAACCTGGATTATAGATTTATGACGATGTTGTCCGGGCCCCTGGATAGTATCGCTTCCGCCGGCTCGTCGTAGGGATTCCCTTCAATGTGGTTGAAGTTGGCGGGCACGAAGATAAAATCACCGGGGCCGCCTTCGATATATTCCTTATAGTCCTCGCCGTAGTAAACCCGTATGTGTCCTTTAACGATATAAGCCGCGGTCTCGGCCTCCCCGTGATGGTGCGGTGGCCCCATGGTGTTGGGCAGACATTCCACGTGCCCGAGCCAGATCTTCGTGGCTCCGGCGGTATTGCTGTCAATCCCGGGCTTTCGAATCATGCCCGGGGTCTGGGTGGTGGTATCGGGGGACGCCGTACCCTTCACGATACGTAGCTCTCTTCCGCTGATCGAAGTACTCATGTAACCTCCATCGATTTCGGTTGGGACCTTTCGAAAGACCGAGGATCATCTGGGGCTCAGGCGAAGCGGGCGTTCACCGAGGCGTAATATTCTTCCCACTGCGCTAACATCTGGGACTCGGTGACGTCGTTAACGTACCCCGGAGAAATAACCGGCAGTGCTCTGGTGACCGTCATCATGACAAAATTTCGGATGGCGGCGTTGACTCCGGCTTGCCGATCTGCGAACAGAGTCATCACGTTGTCGAACTCAGGGCCTGAGCCGATCACTTCGGCGGTTCCCTTGAAGCGGTAGCCTTTGCGGATGAAGTGGTCCACCATGTTAATCTCGATGGCCGAGTTTTGCCGCAAGTTAGCGATCGTTCCAGGGGAAGCTAGGTCCGCGAACACCAGATGGTCGTCATCCCACACCTTCATCGTGGCCTTGGGTGACAGATTGGGGGTACCGTCAGGGCAGACGGTGGCGATGTAGCCCAGGCGCTGCTCCCGCACCACTCTTTTCATATCGTCGGTTAAAACACCCATAGTGCTACCTCTCGTTCAAAAAGCCCGGTTAAAGTTCTCTAAGCTCGATCACACCCGCGCTGCCGGCCGCGTCGTCCGAATCGTCGTCCGGACCTGTTGGAGCTCCACGCCGGGCTTTGGCGTTCCACTCTTCAATCGTCACTTCAACCAAGGCGGTCGCGCCCAGGTCCTTCGCCGGGGGCGGGTTGTAGTCGGTTTCCAGGCTCCGGTCTCCAAAGTAGCGGTGTACCATCTGGTCGAACAGGTCGAGCTTTTCCTGCCGGTCGGTGATGGCCCGAGCCTTGCCCAGCAAAACCACGCTGCGGTAGTTCATGGAATGATTCATGGCTTTGCGGGAGTAGACCAGCCCGTCCAACAGGGTGACCGTCACGCAGACCGGCGCACCGTTAGCCAGATTAGCCATGATCCGGCTCTTGACACCCCCATGGAGGTACAACAGATCGGGCTTTGACGGATCGTAATGATAGGAAAGTGGAATAACCAGCGGTTGATTGCCTTCCACGATGCCGACGTGGGCAACCATCCCCGCGGATAATATTTCCACCGCTTCTTCGGGTACCTCTCGTTCCGGATGGATTCTTATAGTGGTTCGTTCGGTGACTTTCATCGATTCTCCGAGATTTGAATGGGGATCGTTGGAACGACCGGCGCAGCGGTTATGCACACGGTAACCGCTATTTCACTCTGCGATGGTTGAATTCTCGATCAATTCCTATCGATGATAACATGGCTCGGCGGACGAGAGCCGGGGATTGGCCGGGGCAGATCACGAATCTGCAAAACTAAACGCATCGTCTGACAGGTGATTGCTTGAACGTATAATAGCTTTAGAATCTGCTGCATTCGATGCTGCGTACACAGGGGAGAAATCTCGGCCGCAAGCAATCCGCCTGCGCCAAACGGCGATCGTGACTCCGTTGATTGCTTGGCAATCATCAACCGTGTGATCTCCAGCCCATAAATCATAGGAGGTTGAATATGAAGGACTTGCAACTCGATGACGGCGGTGTCCCCGCCGAAGATCGGATAAACCGAACGGTTTCCTGGAGGGGATTTCTTCGTCTAGCCGCTGTCGCCGCTGGCGGTTCCGTTGCCGCGTTGGCTTGTGGCGTAGAGGCAACCCTCGTTGCTCCCACCGCCATCCCGGCAATGGCGACGCCGCCTCCCGCTGAACCCCAGGCCGGGGTCAGAGTGGCTGAGAACGACCCCCGGATCCGAGCGGGACCGGTGGAGTTCCAGGGCAACGGCGACAGCTTAAAGGGTTACCTTTCGCGCCCCACCGGCCCGGGACCGCATCCGGCGGTGTTGGTGATCCACGAAAACAGAGGCCTGCTGCCCCATTTCTCCGACGTTACCCGCCGTCTGGCGGTGGAGGGTTATGCCGCTTTGGCCATTGACATGTTGTCTCGGGAGGGAGGGACGGGCACTTTCGCCAGCACCGACGCGGCGCGGGACGCTCTGCGAAAGATTGCCAGAGACCAGATCGTCGGCGACGCGGACGCGGGGGTCGCATATCTGCAGGCCCAGGACTTTGTCCGCAGGGAGCGGGTGGGAGTCATGGGGTTCTGCTTTGGCGGAAGCATTACCTGGCTGCTGGCCGTCCGCAATCCGGAGATACGGGCGGCGGTTCCCTTCTACGGCAGCGCCCCGCCTCTGGAAGAAGTGCCCAATATGAACGTCCCCGTTCTGGGAATATTTGGGTCCGAGGACAACCGCATCAACGCCGGGGTGCCGGACCTGGAAGCCGCTCTGAAGGGTTTGGGAAAGACGTATAAATTCCGGACCTTCGAGGGGGCCAACCACGCCTTCTTCAACGATACGGGACGTAGGTACCATCCCGAAGCTGCCGGTGGCGCTTGGCGGGAAACCCTGGCTTGGTTCGAAACCCACTTGATGTCGTAAGAACCCCGATTAAGCGGCATCCATAGTATCTGGTTCAGTCTGACGTGGCCTTGATTGACCTGCCGGTTAGCCCCCTTTATCATCGGGAGCTAGTAATATCGGGAGGGTAAGCATGGCCACATTTTCCGCCAACGGCGTCAACCTTTACTACGAAGAAACCGGCGAAGGATTCCCCTTGGTCTGGAGTCACGAATTCGCCGGGAACTATCCAAGCTGGGACCCCCAGGTCAAGTTCTTTTCCCGCCGCTACCGGGTGATCACCTACTCTGCCCGGGGGTATCCCCCGTCGGACGTCCCCGAAGACCCCGATGCCTATTCCCAAGACCTCGTGGTAGAGGACCTTTACCTGCTGTTGCGGCACCTGCGAATCGATGAGGCTTACATCGGAGGCCTTTCCATGGGCGGAACCGTCGCCCTCAACTTCGCCATCGCTCATCCGGAGATGTGCCGCGGAATAATCGTCGCTTCGGCCGGCTCGGGCTCCGACGACCGCGAAGCATTCCTAGCCAGCGCGCAGGTCGTAGCCGACCGGCTGTTGTCCGAAGGGATGGCGGCAGTGGCCCACGATTACGCCAGGGGCGAAGCTCGATTGCAGTTCCTGCGGAAAGACCCCAAGGGATGGCAAGTGTTCCATGACGAGTTGGCGGCCCACTCGGCCCTAGGTTCGTCGCTGACCTTTCAAGGTTTCCAGATGAAGCGTCCCACCGTCTACGCCCTGGAGGAAAGCCTGCGCCAACTCCAAGTGCCCACGCTAATCATGATCGGTGACGAAGACGAGCCGTGCGTGGAATCAGCCGCTTTCATGAAGCGCCGCATCCCCCACGCCGGCCTATCCGTCTTCCCCCAAAGCGGCCACACTATCAACCTGGAAGAGCCCGACCTCTTCAACCGCACCGTCCTGGACTTCCTGACAGCGGTTGAGGCGGGGAAGTGGGGGAAGTAGGGGTTTCACCACAGAGGCGCGGAGAACACGGAGGACGGATACAAAATTATCCGCGCCGTCAACTTCTCCGCGCAATTTTTCCCGTGGCCGTAATATTGGTTTGGCGCCAGGCTAGATCTAGGCATTACACGTACTTGGGCACGGGGCTACGGGGTATTAGCAAAATAAGCTCCGTGCCCTCAGTGTCTCTGTGGCAAAAAATGCCAACAAAAAAGCCCCGACAACATCGGGACTTTTTTATAGGAGCCTTAACGGCTGAATAGCGGAAGGAAGCGAAGATTAAGTTGCATGGTTAATTGTTTCCCCGGCTAAACCGGGGAGGCTACAGCGGACTTTCATAGGGAACCGTTTCTTTTGCCCGGGAGCATAGCTCAACCAAAGGCATCCGATTCGGGACATCCACTGTTCGACCTGGAAGCTGGGTTCGGCCTCCACCTTGACTTACGTCTTGGTGTAACAGACCTTACCTGTGCTCCGTATAAAGGAGGTGATCCAGCCGCACCTTCCGGTACAGCTACCTTGTTACGACTTCGTCCCAGTCACCAAACCCGACCTCG
>ENA-ORDI01000075-ORDI01000075.1-marine-metagenome-genome-assembly--contig:-NODE-75-length-64896-cov-3.979065_pt1 | contig 64896 bp, 68 predicted proteins | sample MGYA00248628_ERZ508525 | MGnify/ENA primary metagenome ERZ508525 (study PRJEB26195, sample SAMN05422138) | marine metagenome | isolation source: East of Porto Seguro, South Atlantic Ocean | place: Atlantic... | reverse complement strand
AGACTCGAACTCCCGGCCTCTACGTACTGAGAGTGATGTAATCGAATCGAATATTAACTTGGAGTTCGACACGGACACATCCCTCTCAGACCAACGCGCGGTAGGTTACTCACGAGTATCAACCACAGCTCAGACCGGCGGAAATCACAGTTCGCTGGAAACTCAGCAGTGTACGCATTCAGCGAAAATGGGACAGAAAGCTAGCGGAGATTGCTTGCTGATTGTGCGACCTCTCTGAGTTGTTGATTGCACAATCGTCTGCGCTGAAAAATCTGAGTCTGAACCTCATTTCGCTTCTGCAGGATCTGTTCCCTGCGACCGTCTAAGACGTCCGAGGGAGTCACGTTCCACAGAGCCTTGTGATAGCGTCAATGTTTCATTCTGCTCCCGGGGGTCCCAGGCAATAAAATAGGCCCGGTATCTTGTACCGGGCCTATAGGTTGGCTGTGCCTGCTATAACGCCACTGCCAAGTTCACAGGATTTAGAGTTTAAGGTGTTAACTACATGTGAGGATTGGCTAACTAAGTCTATTCACCCAAACTTGGCCCGATGGCTATTTTTACTGTCGAGTCAAATCAATAAATCCTCGACAAACCTCACCATCATCGAATTCGCCATAAGCCAAAAGCGTGGCAGTTATCCCCCTAACAGCCTGGATCATTCTGGTAGAATCTCATAATTCCGAAGTTTGCTAGTCAGAATTTTCTTTCCATCTTGAATGCCGTATATATACGCCCATATCCAATCGTACATCTCACGCTTGTTAGGTCGAGTGCTGACTTCCGAATCACCGCCGTCTCTGACTAGCTTCCACCCACCGTTGGCCTTGTCGTAGGCGTAGTCCTGATATCCTTGGGTGCGGGGCAGATTGAAGGCATCTGGTCCTAGGGTATATTTCCGCTATCCTTGGCACTCATATTCCTCGCGAAGTAGACCGTAATGTACTTCGTCTTGGCGAACTCCTTCGATCAGGATGTGGCTGCGTAGATGTGCCTCGCGAGTCATCCCGAGTTTCTCCATGACACGTGAGGAACGCAAGTTTCGGAGGTCGGTTTTTGCCCAAACCTTCTCCAGTCCGAGGTCGTCGAATCCCCAGGTGATCACGCATTGACATGCTTCGGGCACCAGTCCTTTCCCCCAATGTTCTCTTGCCAGTGAGTAAGCGAGTTCCCCAACCTTGTTGACCGTGTCGATCTCCAGCCCGATACCTCCCACAACTTTGCCATCTAGTATGATCGAGAATCGGGGTGCTGTCTCCCATTCGGCTAACACCTTGCGGGCGACGAACTCCTCCCCAAATCGCCGCGTATACGGTTTTGGGTCGGGTGTCCACCTGCCCCACTCTTCATCCTGGGAGTAGGCCAAAATATCCGGAAAGTCGTCCAAACTGATTGGGCGGAGTAGGAGGCGCTCTGTCCGTAGTTCAATTCCTCTATTCGTCATTTCTCAACCTCAGAAGGGCCATCGCCCCAAGTCATCACTACTGCAACCAAGACAAGTCACAGTAGAATTACTGCTGTATAAGTCTTATCCCAGCGAGCATAACCCTGCCTCTAGGGCAAGTAGCCGTCTCGGTTCGTTTCCCCAGAGGAAATGGGGGCAGGGATTAGTATCTCACGGTGTGGGGGTTGGATGTTCGCAACGGATTAGATTCCACCAAGCCACCGCACGAGTAATCTTAAGATGTCTACGACTGGTGACTTGAGGTAGAGCGATCCTTTCTTGCTGTATGGCACGGCGCGGGTAATTCGGTCGTGAAATCCTGCCAGGGATACAATCATGCCCGTATGTCTGCCATGGCCGCCCTCCAAAAAGGGATCGCTCGCGCCGTACCTGAAGGAGGATTAAATTAGCGGTTACCAACTGGTTTGCGGTCCGAGGGAGTACCCCCTCCTTGACGAGTTCATCAAAGTGGGGGAACACCCTGGCATTATAAAGTTCTAAGCTAATGGCTAGCCCCGGTCTGGACCGCCGGTGCGAGTGGGATGCCAGTCGTACTCCAGCCAACCCGCATAGTATGTATTGATGAATTGAAGGTCGTCAAAACTTTCTGCCTCGACTACCGTTACCCCTGGTGCTTGTCCTCCCGTAACAGCCCATGAGCCTATGAGCCTGCAGGTAGGGGGTAACTGTGACGGAAACGCGCGTACCTTCGCCGCAAATTCAGGGGGAAAAGTTCCGGTTTCCCGCCAAGTCTTTACGTCTGCATCTGTTCTTGCTGGTCGGTAATAACCTACGAATGTGATAGCCATGATAAGAATCTCCTTGCGTGAATATGTAGTCGCTTCAAATATCGGCACGATTGTGTGGCAGGCATACGGCAGGGTACTGGATGTCCTCCCCGCTCGAGGCTGCTTCTGCGAGAGTATAGCCTGTTTGTCGAGAACGGCGAGGTTTTGTGCCGGTGTGGCGGAGCAACATTGTATCACCGAGCGACGCTGATTGTGTCGATGAGTCACGGGCCCGTGAGAGCTAAGTTTCGGTTACTGTTTCATCTCGGTTGGTATTCCGGGTCTGCACGAATCTGTGGCTTTCTCCGTTCATCTCCAGGACGTGAACGTGATGTGTGATGGGCCCCAACGGCAGGCTGTTGAAGAATAGAGTGTGATAGCACAAACAAGTAACGTTGAGCATCAACCGGCACGTGGATGGCCTCTTCACGTAGACTACAAGCAGACGAAAAAGGGTTGGATGAGTCAATTACCGCCCTAACCTGACCCTTTCGTAGTCTGCCCGTCGCTATGTGCCAAGGCGATGTCATCCAGCCCGAGTGGCCGTGGTCGCCGCTGGTTGACTGGCAGGCACCTTCGTCAGTACCGAGAGGCCGGTATAATGGATGTCACGGGGAAATAATCCGAGATCAGTCATCCAAATTCGTCTGAACAGATGGTCAATGAATTCGGGTGAAATGAGGACGATAATGACTAGATTCATTGTGGGAACTGGAGAACACGTTTACGAGATCGATCACCCGTTTGGGAAACTCTCTGCGGGAATATCTTGGGGGAACCCGTCCCATGTCGCTACTGATTCATCGGGAAAAGTTTATGTTTACCAGCGCAAAGACCCGCCAATTTTGATATTCGAGGGTGATGGTCAACTCGTAGGATCTTGGGGCGACGGTCAGCTGATGGATGCTCACGGAATATTCATCACACCCAATGACGAGGTGTTCGTCGCAGATCGAGACGCCCATGAGGTAATAAAATACGACATCAAAGGCAACGCCCTTTTGAAATTAGGCCATCGAGAAAGACCCGCTCTCCAGGAGCCTTTCAACCATCCCGCCGATATCGCCGTATCACCGAGCGGCGATATTTTCGTAGCAGATGGGTATGCTAACTCCAGTATCCACCATTTTTCTTCCAATGGTGATCACATAAAATCGTGGGGTTCATGGGGCAGTGGCCCAGGTCAGTTCATCACCCCTCACGGCATTTGGGTAGCAAACGATCGTGTCTATGTCTGTGACCGCGAAAATAATCGTGTGCAAATCTTCTCCACGATCGGAGAATACATAACAGAATGGACTGGTTTCTTTCACCCGATGGACATTTTCATTGACAGCAAAAATGTCGCATATGTCAGCGATCAAGTACCGGGAATGACGATGCTTGATCTTGAGGGCAATATGATCACGCGGATTCGTACACCATTCAATGCCCACGGCGTCTGGGTAGACATCCACGGCAACATATACACCTCTGGTAATGCAGAGTTAGTGACCAAGTACATAAAACTCTAATGTTTGCCTGGGTTATGAGTTCCCAGAGTTCCTTGATGGGTTTGCGCATTGACCGTGATACGTCCTCAGGAACGCCCCCAAGGGGTGGATAGGGTGATCTGGATACGCGCCGTCAGCAAGCCGCAAATATATAGCAGATGAATTAGGTTTGCCTCCGAAGCGAGTGATGTGGTTTCTTGGTACGTTGTCTGCGTTAATCTTGATTGGCGGTATCTGGCTATATGAGGCAAAACCTACCCATATGGGCCTTACTACTTCACCGAAGAGTGGGGCCTGGCAGAGGGTGAACATAGCAGCGGCATGGTGCCTACATACGAAGAGGATACAAGTCGGCTTGACAATCCTACTTGGGTGACGTTCTCTGGTAACATTAATTTTTACCTTTTCGCTACATTAGGCTTGGGCATAGCTGCGTTAGTCCATGGCAACAAGCTAGTCGAACATTGCCGTTTGAGGCGCAAGTGGCTGGTTCTAGACGATAGGCTACGATTCCTACTAGTCCAATCAGGCCCTTCCTTTGATTTGTTGTTCAACCTCTTCAACACGAACGCCTGGGTTCGACGGTGGACGGCCAGTGGAGATTTCTCGAACGCACCTCCACGCACTAGATACTTCCCCCCATACTCTTCAACAGTAGCAGGCACCTGATTACCGTATTCTCGAAACTTGGCTGGGTCTATCACTTCTACATCAGCAATTACATATGCGGCCATGTCTACTCCTTTTTAGTGGTGTCTATGGATGAGGCTATTGCATTATTTGATTGATAGCGAGGGTGCTATTAAGGTTTATAAGGCTGTTGTGAGATATGTGCGTGGCAGTAAGAGTGAACGGTGAATGTTGGGTAAGCTCGTTCTAGCGATGGAAGGTCGTCGCTTCTTCCTGAAAGTCCCATGGACCACTAGCACATTTATCATTGTCTACAACTTCAAGCATAAGCTTAGTACCATCTTCATACACACCAATCATCATAATTTTGTGAACCTCAGAGCCGATCTCCGAATTGTTGATCTGACGTTTAAGTTCTATGCAATAGGTTTGTCCTGCCTTTATGGCATCCCACCTCTGGTTTATGGGTCCAATGTCAGATGTAATATAGCTGTACGTACCTTGATTCAGCCCAAAAGTGTTGTTTCCTACATTAATACTATTGATAGAGCTATCCAAGTATGATTCAAATAGCCAGACCGTTGTCCATTCATCAACGTCTCTTGGCGAAGAAAACCCAGGAAAGGTGTCGGGTGAAGGGGAGGGAAACCAAAAACCCATGGCAGTGCCAGGCACATCCTGGTTAAATGGGCCACATGTATAGCCACCTAACAGATTCGAATACTCTGATTTGAAAGGCTCCGAAAAATATTCTAACGGACATACAGCGTTACCTGACGAAGTTCTCCAGGGCGTTACAGAATATCCATATCCGGGTTGTTGTTGTAATTCTTGGGATGTCAGCCAACCTGAGGAGAGCTAACCTGACCGGGGTTGATTTTACCGAAGCAAAGGTCAAGGACGCTGATTTAAGAGGAACTGGTCTGTCAATAGCAAAGTTGCATTCATCTTTTGGGTGTAGCAAGTAACATCCGACCCCAATAATTTAGACGTTTGACGCGATTACGAGAGTAAAGCCCGCCATTCAGTGATGAAGTACTTGATTCTCTCACCCCAATCCCGGACCAGCGAAGAGGATGATCATGGATATCGATATTTCACTCGCCTGGCAAGTTGTCACGGGGCTTTCGGTGGCGCTTGCTTTAAGCTTGCTTGTTCTCTACAAGCTCACGAAGGCTTACGGTAGGCTTAGATCGGAAAAACGAAGTGGAGAGGTGAGGCGTGGCTTTATGACAGAGCAGTGGCTTCCGCTGGTAGAACCGTATCCATGGGACCCCCAGAACTTCCGATTCCTTGGGAGCCCTATTGATGGCGTTCAATTTGAGGAGGACGAGGTCGTATTGGTCGAGTTCAAGTCGGGCAATAGTCGTCTGTCCTCAAGGCAGATCCAGATCAGAGATCTGGTCGACGAAGGTAAAGTCAGCTTTCGTGAAGTCCGCGTTCGCCTGAAGAATGGCGAGTTCGAGAGAATGGAAGTCCGGTAGTGAAACCCCATTTTGATAATCTCTAAGGCTGTTGTTGGAAGAAGAGTATTTTCAAATCCCCTCTTTGCATACACGGCATGAGGTTTATGGTCATTAGTGGTTTCTCAGGTAACTGATCAACTCCATCATCACCTTGCAGTCTACCTCGTTGTACCGGCTGATATCCCGTATGAGCTGCACTTCTTCGAAATTTCTTTGTCGCCCGCCTCTGAGGATGGAAACCAAGTCGCTTGGGGATGCATGCTTATTGTGGTCGGTGAGGCGTGTGGAGGTATGTTCTGTGTATCCACGGGGCGTGGGGTGCCCTCTAGCAAAAACCGGACGGGCTATGAGGGCACCTCAGGCAATTACCTGCAAGACTTGGTTACCGCCTTAGCCGTAGTAGCCTCGGCACCGAATGTAGAGGTAAAGCGATTCAGTCTGAACCCCACAGACCCATATCTTTCCGACGTTGTATAGCATCGGTGACGGGTAACACCTCTACAGGTCCTAGTCCGAGATGGCTGCGGAATAGGTCGGCAACATCTTCGAACGTATCTGACTCGACAACACCAAACAAACGATGTGAAACTGGGTACGCGTATGCACCCAGAACCTTAACCTTGTCGTTGCCTTCCACCCATTTACTTGCAGGTCTTACAGATGTATCTCCTTCCAACGATTTTGCTATCGGACACGTTTCGTGATCGTGTTGTGCAATAATATGAAAAATCACTTAGCTCTCCTTAATATAAATATTTCAACTCTTTTTTATAGCTTCAAGAACTTCCACCGCTGCCGTATTGAACTCATACAGTTCGACGGGTTCATCGCCTACGACCCAACCGTCATGGCCAGCCTCGATTACATAGGCATCCCCTTGGCAGAGTTTCACTTCAGTGCCGTCATCGTGCTTGGCAACCATGCAACCGCTGATTACCACGCCAATATGTTGGGCAGTGCAGCTTTCAGTCCCAGCGGATTCCTTAATACAGCTAGACCAACTCCATCCAGGCTCCAAACGAGCACGGAATACTTTCACGTCACCTAGATTTACGATTTCTATTTGCGACTTATCGAAGCTCAGTTTCTGGTTAGGTGTCGAAAAATCGTTGCTTGTTATTCCTGCCGTTGGGTTCTCCTTGAATAGTCTTTTGGTGAGTATTTGATTGAGTCCGCCTATCGTAAGACATTTACTTGAGCATGGAAAGTTTCTGAAATACGCGGAAACAACCGTTGCAAATTGTTCTCTTGAACCAGGATCACAGATGCTCGAGGATGGAGCCAAAGACATAATTGTCAATGCCATCGAGAGAGGCACTGGTCGCAGAGCTTAGAAATGAGAGGTGCACCCAGTCGCCTGCTGCTGGCGATGAGGCGCTGGAGGTGAACGTGATGGGACTGACCGAGGTGCCTTGGGCAACAAGCTCACCCCGAATCTGGAGGGCTTTGCCAGAGTCGAACTTGACGGTGACGCCGGGCTCGATGGTGAGGGTCACTCCGGAGGACACAACCACATTCCCCGTCACCTGGAACGGACTGTCCAATGCAGACCATGTCTCGTCTTAAGAGATGGTTCCGGAGGCAGACGTTCCAGCATATACGGGTGAGATGGAGATGAAGGCGAGGAGCAGGGACAGAGCAATGATTGTGAGGCGCAGTGAACCTATGAAGCTTAGCGTCCTACCGATTTAGGCTGCGGAACGGAGTACGTGCGTTCCCAACATGGCACTGAGTCCTGGTTGCTAGATGGCTGTGACTAGCTAGTTAAGGAATATATATTCGATCAATGAGTGTGACTCATGCGACATTGTATCTCGTAGGAGTTCACTATCAGTCCATCGTTACGGTGCTTGAGTCTCTCACTGATTCCATAAACCCCCCGACGGGACTCCAACCCGGGTTCGCTTCAGCGAAGGGCGGTATCTGGGACTCCTACCCCTGAGTCAACCCAGACCAACTGCTCGCCATAACACGATTCCTTACCTACTCGCTCCGTTCCGAGGTCGTTGTTGTTTTTGGTGGACGGTTTCGTACGATGGGGCCTTAATAGGGGGACACTGTCCTGATGACTACTGAACGCATCAACCGACGGATTGAAAGGCTTCTCGACCAGCTCGAGGAAGCCGCAGACATTGAGGATTGGGAGACGGTCCAGAGGCTGTCGCGGCAGGTGGTGGCCCTCGATAGGGAGAATGCCGACGCCGCGGCGTTCCTGAAGATGGCCGGTGACATGAGCGGACGTCGTTGAACACCTGACGAGCCGGTCTCTCCGGCCCTCTTCATCTACCATTCCCAAAACCGACCGAATGTATTCGTCTAACGAACACTTTGCGGCACGGTTCCTAAAGGCCTCTGCACGAAATTCGTCTTGCCCAATCATCCAAACGATAACCGACAATATCCGGCTTGTGAGCGCATGTGAGCTTGTTTGGATTCCAGATTCGCAACAATCCTTATGCCTCCTCCGAACGCCTAAAAAACCGATTGATGCGGTTGGCGCATCCGGTTCAACTGACGGGCGATAATTGCTTAGGCCGCCTCGGGCTTGACTCGACTACGCACACATACCTTTGTTATTTCTCGCAACACTGCTCGATTGTTCCAGGTTTGTGATTGATTACTGGGTTGACAGACCGTTATAATGCGCTATATGCTGGCGCGCAAAGTTATCGACCAACGCACCTTACAACTAAATATAGTCATCACTTTGGTAGGTCTTGTTGGATTATTCCACCTCGGCGAGCGGAATGCCATTTTCAAGGCTATGCCTAAATACTCCTCTCGAGGAATAATAATTTCGAGATTCTGGGCCACATTGTCTCGATCCTCCTTATCGAGTGGAGGTGTCGGGGAGGTGCCATAACACCTCCCCGGCGCTCGCCGGAGTTTCTAAATGTGGCATTTCGAATTAATGGAGGCAACCTAGCTAATCGCGTTCGATGATGGAGACTCCTGAATGTAGCCCGAAGGTGATTTGGACCTCCACTTCAATAATGCTCATACCAACCAGCGTTGTCCAGAAGGACGCGCTGAATATCAACCAATATCGGAAGTTATCGGTGAATCAACCTGACCATTGCCGCTGAACGGTCGCAAAAACAAAAGGAGGATCAATCCATGTGGCAAAAATTGAAAGGCACGAAATTGTTGGTGGGTGTTATACTCGCCTCGATGGTCGTGGTCGGAATAGCCTGCAGTTCGGCTGACGAGCCATCGGCTCCGGCGGCTCCTGCCGCCCCTGCCGCCGCTGCCCCTGCGGCGCCCGCTCCTGCGGCGCCCGCTCCGGCTCCCGCGCCAGCAGCCCCTGCGCCATCGGCGCCTGCGGCAACCACTGCGCCATCAGCGCCTGCTGCAGCGACAGCAGTTCCAGCAGCCCCTGCGCCATCGGCGCCTGCGGCATCCAGCGCGCCTTCGGGAACGCTGGTTATAGCCGTCGGTTCCGTCAACTCGCCTAACGGCCTGCCCAGGTTCTGCACAGCTGGCTGCTCAGAGACCATCTATCACTCTGGGATCACGGAAGTGCTGTTCAACTCCGTGGCGCTCCCTGACGGAACAGCAGGGACAGAGCCTATGCTGGCTCTGGACTTCAAACTCGACCCAAGCCTTGAGTTCGGCGACTTCACTCTGCGTGAAGGCGTCCAGTTCCACGGCGACTGGGGCGAGATGACCGCCGACGACGTGGCATTCAGCTTCAACGACGCCAACTCCGTCACCAACCCTGAGTCCATCCACGGCCAGGCAGGCGACTTCGCTCCCCTGCTTCAGTCGATGGAAGTCCTTGACACATACAAAATCCGCCTGAACTACCGGAACTATGACAGCCGCGGAATGCTACATCGCTTCAGCATGTTCTGGCAGACCGCCGCCATCGTGTCCAAGGCCGTCTTCGACGCCACAGGCGTCGAGGGCATGCAGGACATCTACGTCGGCACAGGCGCGTTCGTCGCTGACGAATGGGAACAGAACAAGGGAATCTTCATTAGCGCCAACCCCAACTACTGGGGAACCGCGCTGGACAAAGGCCCATTCGTTGAGAAGATCAACTGGCTGGAGGTTCCTGAGGGAGCGTCCCGTCGAGCCATGCTGGAAACCGAAGAGGCTCAGATCTCTCAGGTGGCAACCAAGGACTTCCCTGACCTGATCGCCAAGGGATTCGAAGCCCAGAAGGGCGCGTTGCACAACGTCATCCGCGACATCTCCTTCACGGGCAACTACTGGGAACAGTTCGGAGCGTTGACCGGAGCCGCCCTTGAGCGCGACCGGGACATCTCCAAGCCCTGGGTCGGAAACCCCTTCGAGAACGGCGACGAGTACGACGAGAGCACACCTTCCATGCAAAGCGCGCGTATCGTGCGTAACGCTTTCGCATGGGCGATTCAGCGTGAAGAGCTGGTCGAGAACCTTCTCGGTGGACTCGGATTTGTAAACCACCAGGCATACAACTCTTCTAACAGCCCGTTCCACAAAGCTGAATGGGACTGGGGAACCGACTTCGCCAAGGCCAAAGATATGATGGCCGAAGCCGGATACGGCTCTGGTTTCGAGATGGACATGTGGGTAGGCACAGGTGAGTTGGGCGCGGAGATCGGCGAGTCCGTAGGCGCAGCCTGGGACGAGCAACTTGGAATCAAGGTCAACCTGATCAAGACCGCGTACTCCACCTACAGGCCTGGACTGGTGGCCCGAACCACCAACACCCCTGGCGTGTTCATCTGCGGTGACGAGAACCACTCCAACTTCCCGTATGACTGGGCGCACGGCTTCGTCGTAAGCTCGTTCAGCGCAGGCGGATACGGCGTGGGACAGGAAATTCCATACGCGACCGAGACCTACTCGATCATGGCTGGCGAACCAGACCTGGCCAAGCGTGAAGCGTTGAGCGAAAACTTCTTTGACATGAACCGCAAATGGGCGAACTGTGTTGGCATCTTCGAGGAGCCGCTCTGGCCCCTCTTCAACCCCAACCTGGTCACAGCCTGGGACCAGAGGCCAACAGCCAATGGCAACCTGCACGGTATCACAGAAGTCAACTCCATCAAACTGAAGTAAGCGTTTCACAACGCTAACAGCGGCGAGAGTCTTCGAGCGGCGCTTCCACATGGAGGCGCCGCTCTTTTTGTTTTGACTGAGATCGAACGCCTCAGGCCAACATGACAAGGTCACATCCCGTTCGCCATTCGAATTAATGGCATATACTGTGTTCAATTAGGCATCGACGGCAATGAGGCGCAATTGAAAAAATTCGTGACATTCGGCGAAACTATGGTCCAATACAACGCTGACTACCAGGGCGACTACGTCTCGGGCGGTTCCCATATAAAAGACGTCGCCGGCGCCGAATCAAATGTTGCGGTAAATATTCACAAATTGCTGCCAAAAGAGGTTGAGAGTCTATGGATCAGTCGTCTGGGAGATGACTCTGCTGGGCAGCTGGTTCAAACACAACTGGAAGGCAGAACGCTCGTTGAAGCCGAGCGTTTCAGTGGAGAATTTACCGGCGTTTCCTATCTGAACCACTACGGAGACGACCATGTCAAAACATATCAACGCGCCGGCAGCGCCGCCAGCAAATTGAATTTCACGGACATATCGCCGCACCTTCCCAACTCTGATCTTCTTCACGTCACCGGCATTACGCCAGTTCTCAGCGCCGCATGCAACGAAACGATGGTCCAGGCATTACATTGGGCGGATGCGAACGATCTCCCGGTTTGTTTCGACGCGAACTATCGGGAGCCATTGTGGCCGCCCGTAGAGGCGCGCGTAGTGTTTGAATTGATGATCGCCAGCGCCACGATATTCAAAGTCGGTCACGACGAAGCAGAGATCGTATGGTCACGCGGGTGCTCAGCGGAAGAATACGCTCGATATTTCTACCGAGGGAACGTGCGAATTTCTATCGTCACTCGAGGGTCCGAGGGCGCGGTGGTGTTCGATGGATCCAGAATGTTCAAACACCCAGGTTACTCAGTTGAGATGGTTGACCCTGTGGGCGCCGGGGACGCCTTCGTCGCTGGTTTCTTGGCAGGAATTTTCGAGAGCCATACTTTGCGCGAGTTTGCATCCCTTGATTTCCATAATCGTCAGCAGGTTTTGACGCATGCCCTAAACATCGCCAACGTATGCGGCGCGCTCACCTGCACGCGCCACGGGGATACTGCTGCCATGCCGACTATGGAGCAGGTCGAGGAATTTCTCGATCAACATGGACCAAGGGCAAGCGTGGTCTGAGGAAATCATGGGCGTCCAAGCAAATGCGTCTAGCGTGTGCCCTGCTTTTGGATTCGCGCCCATGTGTCGCGAAGCGGAACGGTCCGGTTGAAAACCAGATGGTCGTCGGACATATCAGGGTCCAAGCAAAAATACCCTTGACGCTCGAACTGAACACTTTCACCAATAGAAGCGTCCTTGAGCGACGGTTCTACTTTGCAGCCGAATAGCGTTGTCAACGAATCTGGATTTAATGAATCCCGCCAATCGCCTCCAACTGGAACGTCATGCGGATTCGCCGCGGCAAACAGATGCTCGTACAGGCGGACCTCTGCATCCAGGGCCGTGTCGGCGGAAACCCAATGCAGCGTGGCTCTGACCTTCCGTCCGTCAGGGGCCGACCCTCCTCGAGTGTTTGGGTCGTATGTGCATCTAAGCTCCACAACCTCTCCCGAATCGTTCTTGATCACCTCTGTGCACTTGATGAAGTATCCGTATCTCAATCGCACCTCGCGACCTAACGTCAGCCGATAGAATCGACGCGGCGGATCTTCCATGAAGTCGTCCCGTTCGATATACAGCGTTCGAGAAAAAGCCACTTTGCGAGTCCCAGCCGTTATGTCTTCGGGGTTATTCCCAGCGTCCAGGTAATCGATCTCGCCCTCTGGGACATTCTCGATGACAACCTTGAGCGGCTTCAGAACAGCCATGCGCCGGAGAGCGCTCTTGTTCAGATGCTCTCTGATACAGGATTCCAACAGGGCCATTTCAGTTGTAGCGTTGGTCTTGCCGATTCCGACTTTGGCGCAAAAATCTCGGACAGCCTCCGGTGTGTAGCCCTTGCGACGAAGAGCGCGAAGGGTCGGCATTCGCGGGTCGTCCCAGCCGGTCACATCGCCATTATCGACCAACTGCGCCAACCACCGCTTGCTGATAACCGTGTGGCTCATGTTGAACCTTGCGAACTCGATCTGGCGAGATCGGAACAGATCCAACTCCTCCAAAAACCAGTTGTACAGCGGTCGATGGTCTTCATACTCCAGACTGCAAAGCGAGTGCGTGACCCCCTCGATAGCGTCGGATACAGGGTGGGCGAAGTCGTACATCGGATAGATGCACCATTCATCGCCAGTGCGGTGATGTTCGACCTTGCGAATCCGGTACATCGTCGGATCGCGCATGTTGATGTTGGGCGAGGCCATGTCGATTTTCGCCCTCAACACGTAAGCGCCGTCGTCGAACTCGCCTTCCCTCATGCCTTCAAACAGCATCAGGTTTTCTTTGATTGGCCTGTCGCGATAAGGGCTATCGCGACCAGGTTCTGTGAGCGTTCCTCGGTATTCTCGCACGTCCTCGGCGTTCAACTCCTCTACGTACGCCTTCCCTTCCCGGATTAGCTGCACGGCATACTCGTAGAGTTGATCGAAATAATCTGAGGCAAAGTACAGCCGGTCTTCCCAATCGAATCCCAGCCAGCGTATGTCTTCCATCTGGCCTTCGACGTACTCAGTTTCCTCTTTCGTCGGGTTGGTGTCATCGAATCTGAGATTGCACTTGCCGCCAAATTCCTCTGCGGCCATGAAATTCAGAGCGATGGCTGTGGCATGTCCGACGTGCAGATAACCGTTGGGTTCCGGAGGAAACCGGGTATGCACATGGCCGTCGTTTTTCCCTTTAGCGACATCATCCGCAATCGCCTGTCGAACGAAGTCGGTTGATGGCTTGCTATCGGTTGTAGTCATATTCAATTTGCCTGTCTGAATCAGTTTGTGATGAGGGAACCAGCTCAGAAAATAAGAGTCTCCGACGCATACTCAGCGTATCCCTCAGTATATTAGATCAGCACACACCGGGAAAGTGCCCTCAAACAGGCAACCTTAAGGCAAACGCCGAAGTTTAGAGACTTACGGCCTGTTTCCCAGCGTTCGATCCAAATTGAAGGCGGCCCTTATGAGTGACAGGTGCGTGAACGCTTGCGGGAAATTTCCCAACGCCTCACCGGTGCTTCCTGTCACCTCGGCGTAGAGGCCGAAGTGATTCGCATATGCCAGCATCTTCTCGAACATCAATCGCGCCTGATCTAACCTGGCTGGGTCAGTCCTCCCAGCCCTGGTCAAGACCTCAACCAACCAGAACGAGCACATGTTGAACGTGCCTTCGTTGCCAGTTAGGCCATCTGGGGAAGTGTCGACGTTGTAGCGGTACACCAGCGAATTTGAAACTAGTCCTCCGTCTTTGGGAGACCGATTGATCGCGCCAAGTGTCGCCAACATCCTCGAGTCAGTGGGCGACATGAGGAACACAAGCGGCATGACTAGATTCGATGCGTCCAGCGATTCGGAGGCATAAGATTGCACGAAGGAGTTGACCTCCGGGTTCCATCCATGTTCCATGGTCTCTTCGTAGATCGCATCCCGCGTTTCCATCCAGCTTTGCCTCTCGGCAGGGAATGACCGCTTGTCAGCCAATCGGAGTCCCCGGTTGATTGCCACCCAACTCATGCTCTTGCCGGTTCGAAGATAAAACGGCACGCCCCTCCATCGCCAATTTTCCATGTAGAGCCGAAGGGCGGCGTAGGTCGGCGTCTAAGAGAATCGGACGCGACCCCCAACTCGTTGATATAGGAGTCGTACTGTCCCCGGACCGCGTTGGCTTAGGCTTCCTCTGGCGTCCAGTGGCGTATGGCCTGAAGGACTTCGATCTTCTTGTTTCTGAGAGACTCAGAGTCGGCCACGGTGGGCGGTTCCATTGCCATCAGCGTCAATGGTTGCAAGAGATGTTTTTGCGCCATGTCTCGAATTACACTGAATGATCGTCGTAGCCGCCACGATCCAGCACGGGGATGCTTCCTGCCACCGTTATCTGCACGCTGTCGATGTCGTTGCGGTTCCACACCGGCTCGAAAATCGCGTTGGCGAACCGGAAAACCAGCAGATTCTGGACCATCTCTTTGCCCAGGTAATGGTCGATCCGGTAGACTTGGCTCTCGTCGAAAACCTGCGCCACAGTGTCATTCAGTTTGACAGCTGTTTCCAGATCGGTCCCGAATGGCGTTTCAATCACGACCCTGCGTCAACCGCCGTTGCTGTCGGCAAGCCCCGACCGCAAGAAGATTCTCCACTGCGGCAACGAAATAGTCCGGCGAAACAGAGAGTTAGTACAGCCTGTTCGAGTCCTCGCCTTCTGACAAATCAAGATCATCGAGTCGATCCTTAAGTTTTTGGAAATCTTCCAGGTAGGTCCGGTTGCCAGATTGGTAATGAAGTCGGGGGAACGAAATTATCCCAGGTTTCTTGGGACAAGCCCAAACCACAGATACCCTGAATGCCAGCCCACGTGAGGTCGCGGTAGGACGCATCGTCGAGAGACCACCTGGCGAATCCGAGTACGCTCAATCACTCGTCTAGCCGCCCTTTCTCAGCGAGGTTGCATATGGCGGGAACAAGCTTTCCCTGGGCGAGGTCGCCGGTTCCGTCGATGGTAACCACAGTTATCCTGCGTTCGGCCATCACTCGGCCTTCCGGACTGCGTGGCCGCCGAATTGGTTACGCATGGCCGAGAGTATTTTGGCGCCGAACGGTTGGTCCTGGCGGGAACGGAATCTCGCCTGGAGAGCCGCCGTAATCACCGGAATTGGGACTGCTAGATCGACGGATTCTTGCACGGTCCACCTGCCTTCGCCGGAGTCGTCAACATAGGCAGCGAGACCAGACAGGTCTCCGTCCTCTTGAAATGCGGCGGCTGTCAGGTCTAACAACCACGACCGCACGACACTTCCTTCGCGCCATATTTCAGCAATCTGAGCCATGTCCAGCGCCATGTCTTCTCTGGCGTTCATCAGTTCGAAACCTTCGGCGTACGCCTGCATCAGGCCATATTCGATGCCGTTATGCACCATCTTGACGTAGTGGCCCGCGCCAGCCGGCCCAACATGCCCGTAGCCACTGGTCGGGCTTGGGGCAAGGGTTTGAATGAGCGGCTCGATTCGTGCAAACGCTTCGTCGCTGCCGCCCACCATCATGCTGTAGCCTTCAGTCAGTCCCCACACTCCGCCGGACGTTCCGACATCCATGAATTCGATACCGCTTTCGGCAAGTTCTTTCGAGCGTCGGATAGAATCATTGAAGTTGGAATTTCCGCCGTCGAGTATCATGTCGCCGTCTGACAATAGCTCGGCCAGCGATTTGATGGTCGATTCGGTCGGAGCGCCATCGGGAACCATCACCCACACCGCTCTGGGCGCCGTGAGTTTCGACACGAGTTCATCAAGAGAGCTGACGCCGTCAGCGCCATTTCCTTCAGCAGCTTTCACGGCCAGGGGTTGAGGATCAAATGCGACGATATGGTGTCCACCCGTCAACAACCTCTGGGCCATGTTCCCGCCCATGCGTCCAAGCCCCACCATACCAAGTTCCATTTCGCCCTCCTCCAGGTTGTTTTCAGATAGCGTTACTCAAGCTCTTGTTCCAATGAATGCAGGTCACTCACGCTCTCTAATACGACACGGGCGAACCGGCGGTTGGCTGCACGCAACGCGCTGCCATCACCTGCGGATTGCGCGTCGGCCAGAACCTTCAGAGAATAAGGCTCGCCTGGCAGATCTACATCGTTGGAATCGCCAGTCGTCACTTCGAGAAACAACCCTGAGACCGGTCCAGCCTTGTGCAGCTGACCGGTGCAGTGCAGGTAGCGAGGCCCATATCCCAATGTGGTGGCAATTCCGGTTCGCTCTATCACCTTGTGTCTCAGACTTTCGAACATCCGGTTAGATTCGTCCGTTTCTTCTATATACGCCAGGATCGCCAGATAGTCTCCCGGTTTAGCCGAATTGAGTAGCATAGCCAGTGAGTCGAACGGCATATTGTTTGGCGAATCGCCAGATTCCTGAAATCGTGCAAGTTCGGCATCCATAAGGTCTTTCGCCTGCTGCACATTTGGTTGGTTGAATGGTTGAACGCCCATCACCCGCCCCGCAATAGCAGCGGCGAACTCCCATCGATAGAATTCGCCGCCAAGAGCATATAGATCATCCAGTGTGTAAACAACGACTGGATGTCCAGCAGCCTCCAGATTTGATTGCGCCGTATCAAGCTGGCGGGACTCGTCTCCTGCGAGCTTGAGAAACACAAAAAGCCTGTCATCGCCGTACGCGTTGGCTTCGACCAGCGGTTCGCCAGTGATCGGCACGATTCCTCTGGCATCCTTGCCCAGGCTTTCTGCGATCAACTGCTCGACCCACAGCCCGAATCCGGCAAGCGGTGGCGAAGTCACCAAAGTCAATTTGTCTCTGCCGCTTCCTGCCAACGACGCTAATGTCGCGCCAAGCCAAACGCCAGGGTTGTTTCCTGTGGCGATGTGCGGCTCGCACGCCTCTTCAATCGCCCGAGCAGATGCGGACAACTCTGAAGTGTCGATCCCCGAGATGGCCGCCGGTATCAAGCCGAAGTACGAGAGAACCGAGTAACGTCCACCCAGGTCTTCAGGATTTCGGAACACCTCCCTGAATCCTTGATCTGTCCCCATGACATCCAGCGATGTGCCCGCGTCTGTAATGGCGACGAAACGACTCCCCGATTCTTCTGTGCCAACAGCGATATCGACCAGACCCCGAAAATACCTGTACAGTACATTCGGCTCGATAGTGCTCCCGGATTTCGAGGAGACGATGAACAGCGTTGTAGATAGGTCGACGGCGTCCCTCGTTGCCTTCACAGCGGCGGGAATCGTCGAGTCCAACACCTGTAGGGCCGGAGCGCCGTCGATCGGGCCAAAACAGCGTTTCAGCGTCTCTGTCCCCAAGCTGCTGCCACCCATGCCCAACAGCACAACATGCTGAATGCCATCGGCAGCGACCTCAGACGCGAACCGTTGAATATTGCGCAGTTGGGGCCGCATTGTGTCGGGCAACGTGAGCCAACCCATCCGGTCGCTGATCTCAGTTGGGTCATGACTCCAGACTGTGTGGTCGGCCTCCCAAATGCGTTGGACGATCCGATCAGCATCGAGTTTCGCAATGGCGCCGTCCACGGACTGCTGATATGATCCCAGATTCACGTGATCTGGCGTCAATCTAACCGCGCACAAGACTCGCTCGCTTGCTGTCAACGTTCTCCACGACCTCGTCGTAGGAGTCGGCAAATGACATGAGGCCGTCCTCCAACAACTTGGCAGTGATGTCGTCCATTTTGATTCCTGCCGCCTCCAGAGCGAAAAGTGTGTCGGTGGCGTCCTCAATATCTGCGTCCAACGTCTGTTGCGCTGTTCCGTGATCCAGGAACGCCGCCAGCGTGGCATCGGGCAGGGTGTTCACCGTGTCCGGGCCGATCAATTCCTCGACATACAGGACGTCGCTGAGCGCTGGGTTTTTGGTGCTGGTTGAAGCCCACAATGGCCGTTGGACCAGCGCTCCCTCTTCCTTGAGAGCAACGAACCTGTCCTCGCCGAAGGATCGTCCAAACTCCTGATACGCAACGCGGGCGTTCGAAATCGCCGCCTTGCCCAACAGCGAACCAAGTGTCTTGTTGCCGGCATTAACGGCTTCGCTGATTGCGGCATCTACCGCGGTGTCGACCCGACTAACGAAGAACGACGCCACCGACGAAACGGTGGCCGGATCGCCGCCGGACTGGGAGAACGCTTCTTGTCCAGAAATGTAAGCCTCTCGCACGTCAGCATAAGCCTTCAGTGAAAAGATCAGCGTCACGTTTACATTGATGCCTTCGCTGATTAGTTGACGGATAGCGGGGATGCCTTCCGGCGTTCCAGGCACTTTGATCATGATATTTGGTCGTCCCATGAGCTTGAACAGCCGGCGTGCTTCGGAGATTGTGCCCTGAGTATCGTGAGCCAGGTGCGGGTTAACCTCCAGCGATGCAAAACCGTCCGCGCCGCCGGTGCGCTGGTAGACCGGCGCAAGAAGGTCGGCGACCGACACGATATCTTCGATGGCAAGCGCCTCAAAAACTCCAACGGCATCTTTGCCAGACTCGGCATGGCGAGTCATCGACTCATCGTAGTCTGAACCGGCAGATATGGCCTTCTGAAATATCGTCGGATTGGACGTCAAACCGGTCACGCCTAAATCTATTAGTTTCTGCAGATCGCCTGACGTGATGAGGCTCCGATAAACGTTGTCCAACCACACGCTCTGACCAATTTTTCTGAGTTGTTGAATGGAATTACTACTATCAGTCAATTGCATGACCTCCTGAAGGCTACTAAACCAATTGTATTCATCGTGTCGATTTTTCAAAGTTTGGCGTTCGTTCACGGTGTCGACTAAGCGCCAGCGACGAGTGATTCATAAAGCGAATTATGTCGTATTCTATCCCTTAGATACAATTTGTGCAGAATGGGATCGGATTCGTACTTTCGACCAAGCCTCGGTGGAACATCGTTCAGTGATTCCCAAATTCCCAAGCCCCGCAGTGCAAGTATTGCCGTGCCTCGGCTGGTCGCTTCAGGCCCGACACATTCCTGAACAGTAGTCCCGAGCACGTTTGACATCAATTGAGACAGATGTCCCGACCCGGTTATTGCGCCCCCGCTCGCGGCATCGTCACGCAGGCCGTTGGCTTCTTCGACCGCGCTTTCGGCCTTGTTTCGCATCCGTTCAGTCACCGCACTGGCGTTCCGACCCGACTCAATCTCGGTCTGTTGGCGAGTGGCCTCTGCGGCGCTTCGCTTCGCCTTGGCCTCTGCCAGTTCACTGCTTGAAAATGACTCATGGATCATCAACTGGCGCCAGAGCGATTCGACCTCCTGTTCTGAAGAGTCGTCCGCCGGGATCGATTTCAAGACTTCCAGTAGGTCTCTGAGTTCTGCGTTTTCGACCATTGTTCCATCCTTCAAACTGGTTAGGCGATAACCAGCTACAGTCCATTTACAGGATTCACTTGGTATAGTGTGGACACAATGGAAACAAAATATGCACGATCCAGTGATATTTCACATCAATTATTCGGAATGGTGGCCCCGGATGCCAGATTTGTCGGCTCACACGTGCGCTATCTACAAGTGAGCACTTGCATTATAGGTCGCCTCGCCACTGGCATTCGCTGATTTGGACACGAGACAACCACGCCCTTAGCAGCTGAACTAAGTCGAACCGTTCGTGGCCTCAACTCATGCTGAGATTACTCTCTGGTTAACGTGTCGACTTTGTGCGCCTCGATGTAGTCCCAGTCCATCTCAACTCCCAGGCCTGGCCCCTGGGGAACCGCAACGTGGCCGTTGGCGTCGACGCCATTCAATTCGTCGGTGAACTCCGGCGGATAGACCGGCGGTTGACTGCTTTTTATCTTCGGGTTAAGAAGGCCTAGTTCGTAGAAGTTGGCATTCCTGACCGCCGCGATACAGTGGCGATGGGCGAGACCTCCTCCATGAAATTCGACATCTAGACCGAAACCCTCGGCGGCGTGGGCAACTTTCATCGCTCCCGTGATTCCCCCATCTTCATAAACACCCGCCCTCACAAAGTCGGTTCCGCCATTCACGATGAAATCGACATGGCCCTCGAGGCCGAAAATGTGCTCGGTTTGAAGGATCGGTGTGTCAATCTTCTCTCGCAGCCGCTGGTGCCCAAACATCGAGACTCCGCCGTCTTTATAAGGGTCTTCCAGCCAGAAAAATCCAGCCTCGTCACACGCCCTGCCCACGAGGAGCGCCTCTCCCCAGGTGTTGTATTCGCACGCAGGATCAATCATGAGGGACATTCTGTCGCCGACCCGCCGCCCGACCTCCAGCACGTTCTCCACCTCTCTGGAAATAGGAGCGTCGCCCCAGCCGTGTATCTTGAAAGCCCGATAGCCGATGTCGTAGCACTGCTCAGCATAGTCGGCGAACTGTTCCGGCGTGCTGAGTCCGCCGTTCTCGTCGCCGTGATAGGTGCTGGCGTAAGCAGGGATCGAGGTTCGCCATCCGCCAAGAAGCTGGTGTATCGGAACGCCATAAATCTTGCCTGCGAAATCCCAGAGAGCAACGTCGACCATGCCCATCGCCGTGCGATCGGTGTGTCGCAAGCCTCGTTTGAGGTCGTTGTATATCAATTCCCGCTCGAACGGATTTTTCCCCAACAGATATCCGGAGACCTGATCCAGTCCATGCACCGTGCGACTCGCAGGCCCGGCCAGATATTCTCCAGTGATTCCCGTGTCTGTGTGAATCCTCAAGACGGTGGATGACGCCGTGACGCTGCTTCCAGCCTCATAGACCTGGTTGAATCCGTTGTAGTCAGTGCCCATGTCATCAATTTGATGTTGAAACACAACCAGTTCAAGTTTTGTGATCTTCGGGCTAGCCATCGGTTATCCTCCTCTAGACGCATTGGGGGATTTTCTCGCAAATCTTACCTGGTGAATATCGTGCCTCTCACATACTCTGCATCGTCGGAACTCAAGAACCGTATCACCTTTGCCATGCCGTCAGGCGTTCCCAGTCCGGCTATCTGGCGAGCCTCGCTGGCCGCTCCGCCTAACATCTACACCTGCTGATCGATTATGCTCAGTTTCAAAGGTGTTGCGATGTTGCCGGGGCAGAGCACATTTACCCGAATGTTTTCTTCAGCCAAGCTCTGCTCCGGCGTCAACCCAAGGCCGTTGACGTCGCCCTTGCTTGCGCCGTAAACGACAATGCTTGAGCCGACGCTAGCGCCAGCTGCAGAGGCGATCATGGCGATCACCCCTCTTCTCGCCCTCCGGATCGCGGGAACCGCATACTTCGCGGCAAGGAATGAGCCTATCAGATGGATGTCAATGTGCTCCTCTCAGGTGGCATTCAGAAACTCATCCACTGGAACCAAAGAATCTCTGGCAATGGCCGCCGCTGGGACTAGGGAGTTGATGCCACCCATGTCCCTCTCAACGGTTTCCATCAAAGATCGGACATCTGCGTCTTTTGAAACGCCGGTTTGGTGGAACCACGCCTCGCCGCCAGCGTCACGAATCTGGGCGACGGCGGTTTCGCCCTCTGCGGCGTTTATGTCGCCGATTGTTATTTTGGCGCCATGCCTGGCACAGATCAGACCAGTGGCTCGCGCCATTTCCGTCGCTCCTCCGGTTATCACGATCTTTTTGTTTTCCATTTATTGGTTGCTTCTCCCAGGAATGGCCGATGCGAGTTGCGGATTCATCAGAGGCATTGGATTCCCAGTTTGGAGGCAATTCATCCGTAAATCGAACTATGAGCGAGCGTGATTTTCTTACCGAAATGTTGAAAGACCGCCAGAAACAGGCTGATCTGACGGCTAGAGTGGCCCAGGAGGCAGATTAATCGGGAACGGAACGTTCGGGTTCTCGGCTATCAGCCGGTTCCAGGCTCGATGGCCGATTTCTTCGGCTTTCGCGATGATGTCGTCTTCGTCGATGGTCAGAAGCTTCGAGTCTCGCAGTACCCAGCTTCCGTCAACCATCACGTCAGTGATATCGGACGGCATTCCGTTGTGGACAAACGCCGAGACGATTCTTAGCGTCGGGACGAGGTGAGCTTTACGGACATTCACCATGAAAAGGTCGGCTTTCTTGCCGACTTCCAGCGTTCCCACATCATCGGATATTCCCAGCGCTCGCGCTCCGCCATAGGTGGCCCAATCCAGGACATCCTCGGGCTGTGGGTCCATCTCATCGTTTCGTCGGACTCGCTCGTGGAACAGGCCTGCGCGCATCACTTCGACCATGTCCTCGGACATGTTGTCAGAACCCATTCCCACGGCGCAGCCTGCGGCGACTAGTTCTTTAACAGGCGCTGCCGCTCCCCTCCGAGCGCCGATGGCAGCGTTATGGGACACCGCCGAACCAGCCTGGCCCAACAGCGCGATCTCCGACGAATTTACGTAGCGACAGTGAGCGGCGACAAGACGGTCTCCCAGGAAGTCATTGGCGAACAGGTAGTGTGTCGGCATGACGCCCCGCACGCGCTTGATCGCCTCGATTTCTTCGTAGCTTTGAGACAGGTGGATTGTGTACCCGACGTCGTATCGCTCGGCCATCTCCCGTGATTCCCTCAACAACTCTGGGGACACTGTCTCTGGCGCGTGAGGAGCCAAAAAACCAAGAACTCGACCGTTGGACTTGCCATGCCAAGCCTCGATCAAATCCGCGCTGCGCTGAAGGCCCGCTTCACGCTTGGAATCTAAAAATTCAACCTTGCCATCGCGAGTTTTCGTGCTGTCGATGTCATTGATGTTCTCGCCCAGTATCAGCCTCATTCCGGTGGAATCAAGGCTGTCAACATACTCGTGAATGTCATTCGAGATTTCCAGCAGTGTAGTTGTGCCGCTCCTGATGGCCTCGATGCACGCGAGCAGTCCGAACACATTTCGCTCGTCGGGATTCAATAACCCACGGCCGCTAGTGGGAAACCGCAGCGTCGTCGGAAAACCGAAGTCTTCGAGAATCCCTTTATCCGCGGTAGCCTGAAGATGAGTGTGGCAGTTTATCAAGCCGGGAAACACCACCCTGCCACGGCCTTGAATAACGTCAGCCAAAGGATGTCGGGACTCTACTTCCATCGAGGTCCCAATGTCCGAGATTCTCCTGTCTTCGATTACGATTCCGGCGTTGTAAAGAACCGTGCGTTGATCATTTCCTGTGACGACTGTGGTGTCTTTGATGAGAAGTTTCATATTGCGCCTTTGATCTGATTTCCCCAAGGATAGCACACCTCTCTCGCGACTCTGGCTTGATGCTTGACTCGCGCGCCGATTGAATTACAATTCCTCCCAAACGCCACAATTCACAACCACCCTAGGAGTCGAAATATGGCGAAATACGAACTGATTATCAAAGGCGGGACCGTCGTTGATCCGTCCCAGAGTATTCACGAGCGCCAAGACGTTGCATTCAACTATGGCAAAGTTGCTGCTGTCGAACCTGATATCTCTGACAACCTCGCGAACGAGATTGTGGACGCCACCGACGCCATTGTGACCCCCGGTCTCGTCGATCTCCATGTGCACGTGTACTGGGGAGTTGGACATTATGGAATCGAGGCTGACCCAACTCAGGTTGCAAAAGGTGTCACAACTGCTGTCGATGCCGGGTCGGCCGGCGCCTGGACGTTCCCTGCGTTCCGTCGTTACGTTATGGAGCGCAGCGCCACTCGTCTATACGCCTTGCTCAACATATCCTCGATGGGGATGATCTCTCCGAAAATCGGCGAGTTGGAAGACCTTCGCTGGGCAGACGTCGAAGACGCCACGAGCGTGGGACGCGCAAACCCAGACCATATCCTCGGAATAAAAGTCAGGCTGAGCCAACCGCTGACCGCCAATCACGACGTCGATTCTTTGAAACGAGCGATCGAAGCGGCGGAAGAATTGGGCAAGTTTGTCATGATCCACGTCGGCAATTCGTTCACGCCGATGCACGAACTAGTCGGCATGCTGAGGCCCGGCGACGTCGTGACCCACGCCTATCACGGCAGCGCCCACGGAGCGATGGATGATTCGGGCCGTGTATACGATGGAATCGTCGAGGCTCAAAAACGCGGTGTGGTGTTCGACATCGGCCACGGACGAGGCAGTTTTTCATTTGCATTGGCAGAAAAGGCGTTAGCCCAGAATTTCCTCCCGGACAACATCAGCAGTGACCTTCACATCTACAACATTGAAGGGCCAGTGCACGACCAACTCTCCACGTTGTCGAAATTCCTCCACCTGGGCCTTTCATTAGACGAGGTAATTCGACTCAGCACGTCGGCCACAGCCAAGACCATAGGCCATGCCGACGAGATTGGAACACTCAAACCCGGAGCAGAAGGAGATGCCACGGTCATGCGCGTTTCAGAAGGCAAATTCACATTCGTCGATTCCCTGGACGCGACGGTCGAAGGCTCTCGAGAGCTGGAACACGTCGCCACGATTAGGGGTGGCAAGCTGTACAAACCCTACCTCTGGTGATCCGGTTGCCCGACATAATTCGATGGAGTATCCTACGCGTTGAACTCGTAGCAGTTAGCGCTGAAATCTTTTCAACAGTCGTGGCGACGGGTGTCCAACGACACAGCATCCAAGGAGGAAGAATTGAACAGTATAGAAGCAGTCGCAAGGATTCTCAAGTTGGAAGGCGTAGAGTGGGTGTCTTGCTTCCCATCTAACAACCTCATCGAGGCGATAGCTCAGGAAGGCATCCGCCTGACGATGTTCCGTCAGGAACGCGGAGCCATCATGGCAGCAGACGGGTACAGCCGCAGCAGCCACCGGAAGAAGTTCGGCGTCAACGTAACACAGGGCGGCCCTGGCGCGGAAAACGGTATGGGCGGCATCGCGCAGGCTTACGCTGACAACATTCCAATTCTGTTGATCCCCGGAGGCCCGCCTCTGGCGTCTTGGAGCGTAAAGCCCAACTTCTCGCCGTCCAGAGTGTATGCCCCTATCAGCAAACAGACCGAGGCAATATTCTCCTCTGGCCAGGTGGGCAATGTGATGCGACGAGCGTTCCACGCTCTCCGCAACGGGACTGGCGGGCCAGTGACTGTTGAGACACCAGCGGACATTGCCGCTGCTGAAGTTCCCAGTGAAGTGCTAGAGAACTACAATCCGCCAAAGCGATCCATAACGTCGCCGTCAAGGTCCGACGTCAAGGAAGCCGTCAAGCTTCTGGTCAACGCCAAACGACCAGTGATCTGGGCAGGCGGAGGAGTGCTGTTCGGTGACGCTACCGCCGAATTGAAGCAGTTCGCAGAACTTGCCGATGTCCCGGTGTTCACGACAATGCAGGGCAAAAGCGCGTTCCCCGAAGATCACCCGTTGTCCCTCGGCGCAGGCAGTGGGGCGACCACACTGCCGGCCTACAAGTGGCTTCAAGAGAGTGACGTTCTGTTCGGTCTTGGCACGAGCTTGAGCCACACAGGCTATGGCCAGCCGATTCCTCCGGGAAAGGTCATTATCCATAACTCTGATAACATAACCGACATCAACAAAGACGAAGCGGCAGACGTTGCGCTTTACGGAGATGTGAAGGCGACCCTCGAAATCGCAATCGACGAGTTGAAAGCCGCCATCGGCGAGGAAGGCCGCAAGACAGGCGTGGCAAGCGAAATCGCCGAGGTCAGAAAGCAGTGGATGGCCGAATGGCACAGCATGTTGGATTCAGACGATGTGCCGATCAACACATACCGCGTCGTCGGCGAAATTGACCGCTGCCTGGACAAAACTAACAGCATCGTGACTCACGACGCCGGCGCGCCTCGCGACTCGATCATCCCCTTCTACCATGCCACGACCCCCGGCGGTTATATCGGTTGGGGCAAAACGACTCATCTGGGATTCGGCATACCCCTGATGATAGGCGCGAAATTGGCAAATCCCGACAAGTTCTGCCTCAACCTGATGGGAGACGGAGCCTACGGTATGTCTGCGATGGACCTAGAAACTTCCGTGAGGGCCGGAGCGCCCATCACGACCGTGGTTTTGAACAACGGCGGCATGGCGACCTACCCTGGAGGCTACCCCACAGCCCGCGAACTCTACGGCGTCACGGAGTTGACCGGAAACTACGCGAGCCAGGCCCAGAACATGGGCGCTGTCGGCATCACTGTGGAAGATCCTGCTGAGATGGCTGTAGCCCTTGCTGCTGCACAGAGGCACAACGCCGAAGGCAACACCGTGCTTATCGACGTTCACTCGAACTTGGAGTCTAAGAAGTCCCGCTTCGGATAGTCCGATTGTGAATCCCTAGCGCGCATGAGAGGGGCGGGTCGATTGGCCCGCCCCTTTTGCAATTTCAAACATTTTGAATTCCAATCCAACAGGAGACATTGATATGAATGGCGTCGCAGCGATGGCAGAAATCCTTCGGAGAGAAGGCGTCGAGTTCCTAGCCGCTTTTCCGTATCAACCGTTGATCGAGGAATGCGCCAAGTTGGATATTCGGCCTGTCCTGTGCAGGCAGGAGCGCATGGGCAGCGCGATTGCCGATGGCATCAGCCGAACGACGAACGGCAAGCGAGTCGGCGTGTACTCCATGCAGCACGGACCAGGCGCGGAAAATTCATTCCCCGGCGCGGCGCAGGCGTTCTCGGACAACGTCCCGACGCTGATGCTTCCGGGCGGGCCGGATGTGGGGCGTCAGGGTGTAAGCCCGGATTTCTTCGCGGTTCCTCATTACGAGCGCGTCACAAAATGGGCCGCCCAGGTAAATTCGGTTGAGCGTCTTCCGGAGCTGATGCGACGGGCGTTCTACAACCTGCGAACCGGAAAGGGCGGGCCGGTGCTTGTCGAACTACCGGGAGACGTTGGAGCCACCGAATATCCAGGGGAACTCGCATACGAGCCGGTGAGAGCGAATCGTTTCGGTCCCGACTCTGCGGACGTTCGCGAGGTCGCGAAAGTTTTGACGGGAGCCAAAAACCTAGTGATCCATGCCGGCCAGGGCGTTCTTTATGCTGAAGCCACCGATGAACTGGAACAGTTGGCCGAGCTTCTACAAACGCCTGTTATGACCACCCTCCCAGGCAAGAGCGGCTTCCCGGAGAATCATCCACTTGCGCTCGGAGCGTCTGCCGTGTCCACCACGAAGCCGATCTCGGTATTCCTGGATCGCGCCGACGTAGTGTTCGGTATCGGAACAAGCCTGACTCGCACAAGTTACGGCAGGACTATCCCGAACGGCAAGGTGATAATCCACTCGACCAACGACCCTGCCGATGTGAACAAAGATTACAAGGCCGACCTGGCCCTCATCGGCGACGCCAAGCTCGTGCTTGAGGCCGTGATCGCGGAGATCAAAGCTCAGACCAACGGAATCGGCAACCGGAACGACGCCGCCACCGCGTCCGAAGTTCAAGCTGTCAAGCAAGAGTGGCTCGACGAATGGATGTCCCACTTCACCTCCGACGAAACTCCATTGAATCAGTACCGCATTATCTGGGACTTGATGCACCTCGTTGACAGGACCAACACCATCATCACCCACGATGCCGGCAGTCCGCGAGACCAGTTGGTCCCGTTCTGGGAGACCGTGGCGCCAAGAACCTACCAGGGTTGGGGGAAATCGACCCAATTGGGTTACGGTTTGGGCATCACGATGGGCGCGAAACTGGCTGAGCCAGACAAGCTCTGCGTGAACATCATGGGCGATGCCGCGATAGGCATGGTGGGCATGGACTTTGAGACTGCCGTTCGCAACAACCTGGGAATCCTCACGATTGTGTTCAACAATGGGGCAATGGCCATTGAGCGCAACTCGATGCCAATCGCAATCGAGAAGTTCGGAACAGTCTATCAGGGTGGCGATTATCGAAGCGTAGCGAAAGCCCTGGGCGGCTGGGGCGTGCGAGTCGAGCAGCCAGAACAGATCGTCCCGTCACTGCAACAGGCCATTGAGGTCACAAAAACTGGCACGCCAGCGTTGGTCGAGTTCATTGTGAAGGAAGGGTTCGACTTCTCGCGCTATCCGTAGGGGCCTGGGAACTGAGTAGAGACGGGTTTGAAACCCGCCCCTACTTCAACCTGATTTGCGTTCGACTGGCGCGTCATGCCGATTTCGTGCCAGCGTCACTCGAATTTGAAAAAACTTTCGGAGTTTTCGATATCAGACGCGCCCTCAGGCGTGGCTCCTGCGATCAAGGCTTCGACCCATCCCGTCAGACGGTCCTCCGGCAGCGCGCCGACCCACCGGCCTTTGACGATGCCATCTGCCCCGATGAAGAACGTCACTGGCAGTCCTATCACCCCATACTCAACCGTTATTTTGCCTTCCACGTCGATTCCGTTGGGATATGTCAGATCGAACTCTCGAATATAGGACATTCCATCATCCAGTGTGTCCTGAATATCGACCCCGACGAATAGCACGCCATCATCAGAGAAGCCTCTCCAGGTTCGTTCGAAACCGGGAGACTCGTTCCTGCACGGTGGACACCAGGAAGCCCAGAAATTCACGACGGTCGGTTCACCGGTGTGTTCTGAGAGTCGAAATTCTCCGCCTTGCAACAGAGGCATCGTGATATCAGGCGCCGCCTTTCCCACTCGCGTTACGCCGCTCCTGGCTGTGACCGGCGACTTGTTCATCAGTCCAAGCGCCAGCAAGCCGAAGAATCCAAAGACAACAATGCCCATCACGGCGAACGCGATGACTTTACGACGAGTCGAGATGCCCTGCTCCAGAATGGTGTCCGTCTCTGAAACGCTGATTTCAGTCCTCCTTGGCCTCGTCTTCACAGCCCCGTAGGCATTGATCAGAACTCATTGTAGAAATCCCATTCCCGCGTGTCCACACAATCTGGTCTGAAGGAACGAATTGAAGTTCTGGCCTTGCGAGCGCCGGAACCAAAACAGATGCGCCTTGAAAAAAATCAACTAAGTCAATGAGCGATTCCGCTGGCATGATCGCGCTGGCGCCAGGAAACTTCAATCATGACAATTGCTTTTTTTTGAAACTGGCATGAGATACTAGGTTTCAAGACGTTTGATCCTGATCAGACTGTCCGTTTTGGCTCTGCTGTCGATGGCGTGCAGTTCTATCCCCTTTGTCGGGGGAGGAGCGGAAGAATCCGAAGGCTCGGATTTCGCAACTGCTTTCACCAGCGCCACCCGCGGTGATAAGGGCGACGCAGACCCCGAAGGCCCAGCGGGGCCAGAAGGTCCCGACGGGCGACGGGGCGAACTCGGACCGCAAGGATCTTTGGGCCCCGAAGGCCCACTTGGACGTGTCAAACCCTGGGGCGAAATCGGCCCTGCCGGCCCGTTTGGAGTTGGCCCACAATGCGAGCAAGGCCCTGTCGGACCACCCGGCGATGTCGGACCAGAAGCGCCGGGTCTGCTCGGCCCGTCCGGACCAACTGGGCCTGAAGGCCCGAGAGGCCCTCAAGGCGATGTTGGGGAAAGAGGGCAGATTGGCCGTCAAGGGCCGCAAGCCTCAGCAAGCCCGCAAGGTCCGCAGGGGACGACCGGCGATCAAAGGCCGAGAGGCGATACTACTGGAGGCCCGCCGGGCCCAGTCGGCCCGCAGGGCGCACAGGGCGTACAGGGACCAACAGGTCCTCAGAGCAATCAAGGTCCGACAGGTTCGCAGGGGCCGAAGGGCGACATAGGCGCAGGCCTACATGACTATAACATCGTCAGATTGGACGTAGTTGGAGACAGCAAATCGCGAACAATCACTGTGCCCTGCCCTGCCGTCATAAAGTTCTGGGAGGCGGATACTCGGTTTCACGGGACGATGTGTTTGTGCCGGGCAATCTGCCGTTGATTACCGGAGACGGTTGGCGTGTGCGGGCCGTCGGTCCAGACACCTTTTGGGATCTTCAAGCGTACGGTATCTGCGCCGCTCCGTGATAGACTGGTGATACAGAATGGGCGCTTCAGCGATTCCGGCTTTTGGCGATCGCTGTGGTTGTTTTATTAACCACAGAATGCGCTGACCCCACTGAAACCCATATTGGTTCGATAACCAAAAACGCTCCACCTGATCCGATTCCCGCCCCTACGGCGGTTTCCCGCGCACTCCCCGCTGAGTTAATTTACATCATCGACCCCAGCGGCGGCGATCTCGTTTCCAACATCGTCGCGCGTGACGCCGTCACCGGAAACACGGTCAGAACTTATAGAGTCAGATACACGCCGTCCATCGCGTTCTCGCCGGATGGGAACACAATGTTCGCCACCGACTCCTACCGCAGCCGTGTGACACACGGGAACATGAATGGGTACATAAGCTCATTTGACACAAGAACTGGCTCACTTTTGTCTGACGATGTTCCACTGACAGAGAGGACTCGTTACAAGTTTTGTCCTATCGGGGATCCGATGTTTTTTGCTTCTGATGACGGGGACGTACTGTTCGCCCACAAATACGGAGAACAAAATGCCAGCGATATCAGAATTTCCGTGCTCGACCCGAGTTCTTTTGAGGTCATTAACGAGTCGTAAGTTCCAGAGTGCGGCTGGAGAATCACGGCCTCCTCAGATGAATGGTTGTGCGTAAGTTCATCAGGGCGCGTTGATGCTGGATTCACAACCACCGCTTCGTTGCTCGACCCCATCAAAGGCATAGAGATCGAGAACATCGCCGTGTTCCAGTCTGAACGCGTTGTTGAGGCGATCAAACCCGAGGATTCGACCAGTCTCTTCATCATTACTGGAGAGAGTCGGGTCACAACTGTTGATCTACAAACAGGCGCCGTCACCCATGCTGAACTCGCACACGACGAAAACTCTTCGCTCGGTCAAATCGGCACGCTCGATGCGACGTCCGACGGGGCCAGATTGTTCGTTGGATTTATCAGGGACGATGAAGAACGCAGAGGTTTTGTTGTTAACGAGATTCGCGTTGACGATACGATTTTCTGGCACGTTTTGGCGGTGATCGAACCCCATGACCTGCCTATGCACTTCGCAATCAGCGAGAACGGCCAACGGTTATACACAGTTAGTCCCTTCGAGAATAGTATCGCGATCTACGACACCACCGATTTGCAATTGACGGCTTATCGAACCGGTGTGGGCGCGACTCCTGCGCGGATCGTGATTCCGTCGATGACAATCGAACCTACCGCAAAATCGGAATGAGCAACTAGTTTCTCCAAATTAGTCGGCTGGCGTGGGCTCTGATTGAATTCCTGGAGCTTTCTCTTCTTTCTCTGTTGTGGAAGATGACAGGAAAATCGTCACGATGAATGACAACGCGAGGATCGCCACCGTCACGAGGAATATGTCACCAATCGCCTGCGCCAGCGATGCCCGCAGGGCAACCAGAAGCTGTTCTGCCTGAATCGCTCCTTCAGGCCCTGCCTGTTCGAAACCAGCGCGCAACGCCGTCATCGCCTCCGGGTTAATCAAAGCCTGCGGATTGCTCCTGAAAGCCTCCAATTGGCCAGGCTGCAAAGACTGCGCGACAGCATCAGGCAGGTTTGATGACAGGTTTGCTGCGAACCGGTTAGCCATGACAGCCCCCAGTATCGCAAGCCCCAACATCCCGCCTACGGAACGGAAGAACTGCGTCGCTGACGTCGCTACGCCAATAATTCTGAATGGCACCGAGTTCTGCACGGCCAGCGTGAATGTTGGGAACGTCGTGCCCATCCCGAAACCCATGATGACGATGTTGAACACTGCTCTCACGAAACTGGTGTCCTCATTCATCTGGGAAATCAAAAACATTCCGGTCGTGAGTATGGCTGTTCCCACCAACGCCTGCGCTCGATAATGTCCGCCAGTTCTGGAGAGAATTTGCCCAGATATTGCGGCTCCAAACACAATGCCGAGCATCATCGGCGTCAAAAAACTGCCACTACTGGTGGCCGACGCGCCCAACACGCCTTGGAAGAACAACGGGATAAATATGATGGCTCCAAACATGCCGAATCCGGTCAGGAAACCTGCGATGAGCGACACACTGACCATTCGGTTTTTGTAAATGTCCAACGGCATGATCGGCTGTTCGGCCCGCGCCTCGATGAACACGAACGCGACCGACATAATTCCGCCGAGAACGAGCGCTCCAATAACCTGCGGCGATCCCCACTCATATTGTGCTCCGCCCCAGGAGAGCGCCAACAACAAAGGCACGAGTCCGAGAATCAACGCGATCATCCCCATGTAATCTAGACGTTGATTCTCACCATCATCTTGCAGTCGGCTCTCCGGGAACAATTTAACGAACAACACGACAACGGGGACTGCCAAAGGCACATTGATCCAAAATATCCAATTCCAGGACAGATTATCGGTAATGAACCCGCCGAGGGTTGGCCCGATGACAGACGAAAGTCCGAAGACTCCCGCAATCAATCCCTGGTATTTCCCCCGCTCTTCCGGCGGGAAGAGGTCTGCAATGGCTACGAACGACAAGGCCATGATGACACCGCCGCCCAACCCCTGAATTGCTCGGAACACGATCAACTGGTTAATCGTCTGGCTCAAACCGGCCAACACGGAGCCAATCAGGAATATGATAATTCCTGCGATATAAAACCGCTTGCGCCCGTATATATCGGACAATCTGCCAACAATGGGCACGGCTGTAGTGGACGCCACAAGGTACGCGGTCGTGACCCACGTGAACTTATCGAAACCGCCCAGGTCCGTGATGATCCTGGGCATCGCGGTTCCAACTACGGTCTGATCCAAAGCGGAAAGGAACATAGCCAGCATGACGCCGCCCATTGTCAGCATTACTTGACGGCGAGGCAGCTGAATGAAATCGTCGGTTCTTCGGTTGGTGACGTTCTTGTCTATTGTCAATTACCTGAAGTTCGGCATCACGCGGTCGGCGAACAACCGCAGGCTATTTTCGTTGTCCTCCCAGGATAACGGGCCGACCCGGAAATGGAGGATGATACCTCCCATGCCCAACTTTTCAAGCCTGGCGATGCGTTCCGAAACGGTATCCGGAGAGCCGTAAATAAGGGCGTGCTCGACGCCGAAGCGAGGATCGGCAAGGCCACGAGACACCGACGACATCTCCTCTGGGGTGTTGAGTTTGTCCCGAGTTTTCGCTATGTGCTCGCGAGACTCCACAAACGCAGGCACTCCGATTTTCTCAGCCTCTTCATCGGTTTCAGCCAAGAATATGTTGCGCCAAATCCAGCACTGCTCCATGTTCTTTTCGATCGCCTCGTCGTCATAGCCGGATTCGGTCATCGTCGTCTTGTAAACGCCGAACCGCCGAGCGGTCTCATCGTCTGGTTGAACGACCAACATAAACGGCCTTCCTTGTTCTCCCATCGATACCATAGACGCTTCGGTGGCAACGGCGCGAATCATCTGCGGGTGTGGTTTTGTGTACACTTGTGGCCTCAACGCTGGTATCTCGATGTTAAAGTGTTCGCCTTCATGCTTGTAATTCTCTGTCGTCCACGCCTTGATGAGAATTTCCTCTGACTCGATTAGCCTCCCCTGAGCCTCGGAGAAAGGAATGCCGTATGCCCGGTACTCGTAGAAGTTGAAAGCAGTTCCCCTGCCGATGCCCAAAATCATGCGTCCTCGGCTCAGATTGTCCAGCAACGACACCTGTTCGGCAAGACGAGTTGGATGATGCAGCGCCATCTGGACGGCGGCGAACCCGATCTGGACAGTCTTGGTTCTGGCGGCCACCGCGCCTGCGAAGGTTATTGGGTCGACGTAGGCGCAGGCTCCGTCTATGTGATGCTCTCCCAGCCAAACAGCATCGAATCCAAGCTCCTCTGTGAGCGCGGCCTCTTCCAGCGCTTGAGTGACGGCCTCAAAATCGTCCTCAGGCTTTGCGGAGTGGGGGAACAAGAAGTTGCCGAATTTCATATTTTTGATGATTTCCTTGGTTTGATTGGAGCGGAAACGTTGTGAATTTAATTTTCGGTTTCTCGCTCACGTGTGTTCAGAAATACCCGGACCAGACGAAGCTCGTCATATGTGTAATCTTCGCCCAAAAATTCTCGAACCGGCGAGAGGATATTGTAGCCATGCAAATCGAAGGCCGACTTGATGGCGTCTATTCTGGGTTGCGTAGGTAGTAAATTGGCGATCCCTGCGCGGTCTCCGCTGCGTGCCAGGCGTTCAATGTGACCAATGACCGTTGTTTTGGAAAGCTGCCTGGTTTCCGCGATCTGAGACAAGGTAAGGCCCTGTCGAACCAACCGCTGGGTGTCTGACAGCGTCTTTGAACCGCCCAGCGATTTTGCGCGTGGCTGGCGCTCCGTTCTGAGGCGAGGCGGGCGGGAGTAAGTATTCTGCGCGAGCTTGTCCCCAAGATCATACAGGCGACAGTAATCCCGAATCGTCGTAATGAATGAGCTTCCGAACTCGTGAAGTTTGGTCTCTCCAACACCAGACATCTGGATGAGCGTTTCGTCGCTCTGAGGAAAGTAATGAGCCATCTGCTGAAGGACCGCGTCTCCGAATATCACGTAAGGAGGCACTCCACGATCCGACGCGAGCGTTCGACGGAGGGCGCGTAACTTTTCAAACAAAGCCGAATCGTATTCGATTGCGTTTTGCTGATTGGATGGCGCTTTCGGCTCTGCTCGAGCCGTTAGTTGAGGCAGAAATATGGGGTTTCGACGATTCAGAACGTCGCGGCCACTGTCCGTCACGGCCAGCGCGCGAAATTCTCCCACTTGCTCCAGAAGGTGATCTCTAAGCAACAAGCCAATAGTCTCACGAACCTGAGTGTCTGAGAGGTCGTCTACGATGCCGTACACGCTCAATTCGTTATGGTTGTGCGCTCGGATTTGTTGGGTGTTCGCGCCTCTTAACACTTTGGCAATGTGGGCGGCTCCGAACCGTTCGCCTGTCCTGATGACCGCAGAAAGTATCTTTTGAGAAATAATGGTGGCGTCCGAACGTTCCTCGTTGCCGGACAGACAGATGTCACAACCGCCGCAATCGTCCTCAGCGGACGTCTCGTCAAAATACGCCAGCAGATATTTTCGGCGGCATTTCGTCAGGTCGCCATAATCGGTCATCGACCTGAGTCGTTTCCTGGCCCCCTGACGCTCGGCTTCGCTCTCCATGCGCTCGATAAAGTAGTCCTGACGAATCTTGTCGGCGAACGAGTAAAACAGAACGCAATCCGACGGCAGCCCATCGCGCCCCGCCCGTCCGGTCTCCTGGTAATACTGCTCCACAGAGCCTGGCAGGTCATAGTGAACGACCAGTCGGATGTCCGGTTTGTCGATTCCCATTCCGAAGGCGATGGTCGCAACAATGATCTGGACTTGGTCCTTAATAAACCGGTCTTGAATCGCTCCTCGATCGCCCAATCCAGCGTGATATGCCACCGCCGAGAATCCGTCCTGATTCAAGCGTTGGGCAAGTTCTTCAGTGCCCCGCCGGGAAATCCGATAGAGAATGGCAGACCGGTCGCGATGTTTGTCGAGATAATCGAGCAGCCGATCATACTGGTCAGCCTTGGGGTGGACAGTGTAAGTGAGATTGGGCCGGTTGAAGCTCGCAAGATACACTTCGGGACTGCGAAGCGCTAATTGATCTGCGATGTCTTTGCGAACCAGGTCAGTGGCTGTGGCAGTCAGGGCGATTATCGGCACAGAGGGAAACTCGTCGCGAATCGAGCTCAGGTTGCGATAGTCGGGCCGAAATTCATGGCCCCACTGAGATATGCAGTGCGCTTCGTCCACCGCCAAAAGGCTAAGGTTCACCGTTCGTAAGAACTTACGAAACCCGCTGTTGGCGAGTCGCTCAGGCGCGGCATACAGTATCTTCAACCTGCCATCGTAGGCGTCGTTCTGCGCGTCGTATATTTCTCGCCCGGTCATCGTGGAGTTAACGAACGCGGCAGGGATTCCATTGGCCCTCAGAGCATCGACCTGATCCTTCATCAGCGCTATAAGCGGCGATATAACCAGGGTCAGACCATCCAACCTCAGAGCAGGAAGCTGGTAACACAGCGACTTGCCGCCTCCGGTGGGCATCAAAACCAGGGTGTCATCGGCGTCCAGAACGCTTCCGATTATGTCCTCCTGAAGAGGGCGGAAGCTGTCATAGCCGAAATGTTTTTTGAGAAGGTCTAGCACGTCCCAATTATATGCCAAGTCGGATTAGATTGGTGGTCCAATTCGACGACAATCGCAACGTATTTTCCTTCCAGATCACTTGGACAAGTTCGATTCGATGCGAAGAGCGGCAGGTTTCAAAAGCGCGTAAATAGTGGAGTGTATCGGCGTCGGAACTCCGACCTCTGCGCCCATCCGCACGACTGTGCCTGTCAGGCCTTCCAACTCCACGGACCTGCCTGCACGGAAGTCGTTGCCGAGACTGGTCATGCCGTCTGCCGCAAAGGAATCCAGGGATGTCTCGCACCACGGAATAATATCATCTCCGATATCCGCGCCCTTGGCCCGGGCCACATCAACAATCTCACGCCACGCGTTGATTATCAGCGCCCTTGTTTCAGGGAGAGTCCTCATTTCGCCGTAGGTTATTTGCGTCACTGCGTTGACCCCAGCAGATCCTGTGAGGTAGATGAACTTCCGCCACAGGGCGCGCATGGCGTTATCGGTCAACTCAACGCTCCAGTCTGCCTGTGCGAACAACTCCCTGAGCTGTTGACCACGCGATGTTATCCCGCCTTCAATCTCGCCGAACGTAACGCTTCCGAGGTGACCTAGTTGAGCGACGACGCCAGGTTTCTCGATACGGGCCTGCACCACCGCCATGCCGACCATTACTTTTTCTTTGCCAAATGCAGTGGACAACTGATCCCCATTGTCTATCCCGTTCTGAAGAGTCAAAACGATCGTATCGGGGCCGACCATCGGTCTCACGGTTTCGATGGCCGCTGAGTTGTGGTACATCTTGACAGTGAATATCACAAGATCGACATGACCAAGCGACACGGTATCGTCGGTCGCTTTCGCCGAGACGTTAAATTGACCTTTCAGACCAGATTCGACAGTCAGGCCGTCACGATTAATCGCCTCCTTGTGAGGGCCTCGGGCGATGAAAATGACATCCATCCCGGCACGAGCGATCAGGCCGCCAAAATAACCGCCTACGCCACCTGCTCCCATTATCGCTATCTTCATCCATCAACTCCAGGGCTTGCGTTTGAACACATTGGCAAAATTAAATCGGAGCCTAATCCCTTAGTGAATTCAACCGCTCGTCGAAGCCGCGCTCCGTGGCCGTTGTAAATTCTGATACGTGGTTTATTCGTTTCGTCAGGTCGTTGAACAACCCGAGCATTTCGAACACGCCGTTGTAAATGCTCATCGCAGATTCCAACGTGAACTGATGACTCCATCGTTCGTCCCAGGGTCGCGGAGCCTCAATTCCGGTTGAGGTTCTTCTAGCGTGACTCCTCACGAAATCGGTTGCAGCGCCTTCGAGAGCCGCGAAATCGTCCGGAGTTTTGCGACCACCCACTCCTCCATGCTTCAACAATATCAAGTGATACAACAGCATCCACCAGTAGATCGTCAGCAGCCGTTCTTCGTCGAAATTGCGAATCTTGCTCTTCAGTCCCCAGTCCACGCGTTTGTCCGAGTTTTTCACTACAAGTTGCCATACGATGTCTTCGGCGCCCTCGCAGAAGGTGTTCCAGAGCGCAGCCTGCGACGAGTGAAAATGTTGAATCGACGGTTGAAGGCGCGCAGACTCGGCCAACTCCCGAATCGTTGCCTCGACATTTGCGCGCCGTTTGCCCCCGGTGAGGCTGTCCAACAATCTCATTTGAATATCCTGTTCCTTCAGTCGTCTTTTGCCGCCAGATACCCTTCGGCATATCCCATTTGGACGGCCCTCACCAATGCCGGACCTATTGCGCTGGGTATCACCGACGCGAGGCCGCCCGTGCTGGCGGCCATCCGCATGAATTGATCTTGAGCAAGATTTGCAACCACTGCCACAAAGGGCTGAATCCAGTCAGGAGCGTAACCCTCAGTGCCCATATTCGGCCTGCTCTCCTCAGCCACGAGCAGCGAATCGACAGATTCGTCGTCGGGATGACGCTCGGCCAACATGGCAAGCGCATTGTTGTAATCCAACTCGAACTGTTCCAGCGATGCCTGAGGGTCGTTTATTTGAACCATCCGTGCGCAAACTTAAGAGCATTCCCCAAGTGAATATCTTATACACGGCGGCTCTCTGTCAAATAGCGGAACTAGCTTGGCGCTATGAATTATAATGAACCTGGAACCGCCTTCAGACTTGGAGATAAGCCGTTGAACCTAAAAGACTACATCAGGGATGTGCCGGATTTCCCAACGCCCGGCACCCTATTTAGAGACATCACTCCGCTGTTAAAGGACACCGAAGCATTTAAGTCAACCATCGAGATGTTCGCTGAACGTTACACCGGCTCCAGAATCGACGCTATTGTCGGTATCGAGGCAAGGGGTTTCATGTTCGCCGCGCCGTTGTGCCACAGGCTTGGGATTCCGTTTGTCCCAATTCGAAAATTGGGCAAACTGCCTTACCGCACCCACACGGTGAGTTACGAATTGGAATACGGTTCAGATGCTGTGGAGGTCCATGTCGACGCATTATCAGGTGGCGACCGCGTGCTAATCGTCGATGACCTGTTAGCCACCGGCGGCACATTGACTGCCTCTACCAAACTCATTGAGCAGACCGGAGCAGTTGTGGCAGGATTGGCAATCGTCATCGAACTGGACGACTTGGGTGGAAGAACTACGCTCGACAACTACGACATATTTTCTCTGGTGCATTACTGATTTATCGGAAGGATTCATTTTGCCAAATCAAAATTCACAGGAACAACTCATCGAAGCTCTGGAAGAAACTGTCAGCGATGCTTTGGAATACCAAACCGGCGAAGGATTGGGTTCTCATGCCAAAGTGGGTGATCGGGGCGCCTGGAAGGTTCTTTGCCACATGTTTTACTGGCATCAAGCCACGACCGATGGCATCGAGTCTGTCGCTTCAGGAGGCGATCCTCGGCAAATTGAGGCGGAATCGGACGAGGTGAACGCTCGAATAATCGAGTCCATGTCCGGCAAGACCGTTGAGGAATTGGCTCGAGAGGTTCGCGAAATACAGGGGCGTCTGACCTCAGCGGTTCACAGTATTCCCAATCTGAATTCTATCGTATTTATCCGCATGAGCGGGGCAGAATCGTCAACAAACGAACGTTTGCAAATGATGGCAGGCCGCTGGCAAGGGCACGTCGAAGAGTTAAAAAGGGCAATTTAAGTCTGAATTGCGGTCATCGCTTTGCAGATTTTGCCCGTAAGTGCAGGCTTTCCCAACAGGCGACTTATGATTCCTGACCACCCATTCATGAGTGGTTATTACCAAGTGTTACGCCATAAAACGGTGGAAACCGATTGTGAAACGGCACACAAATTTGACATATACATCATCGGTCTGCCACGATATAAACTGAAATAATCGATTATCAACCCGAGAAAATTTTAGCGTTCAGATTGATGGTCTCGCTTCCTGAATGACTGAACGATATGAACCGGGGGTCAGATATTATGGTTTACAAGACAGGCGTGCGACATGTCACAGAGTTCCTGCGAGAGGTTGACGTGCTAAAAGGACTGTCAGAACGCCACTTGGACAGGATATCCGCGCTTTGTGAAGAGACCGAGTTCAAGGAAGGCGACAATCTGGGAGATCAGGACGAGCCCGGCCATCAGATTTACATCATCCGCAGTGGCGAGATCAAGGCAACAACTGGAGCCCAGGACAAATCCCTAGTTGTGAGAACTGTTCGCGAGCACGAAACGTTCCCGGTGGCGGCGCTTTTCGATCCGCCAATACAGATAACGAACGCAAGAGCTTTCACCGACGGAACCGCGTTGGTTATTCCCAGAGTCAAACTCATCGAATTGTGCGAGCTTGAGCCTCGAATCGGCCTGCACATTTATCGTGCCAGTTGTCGAATATTGGTAAGCAGGTATAGATACGCGCTAAACCGGCTGGCTGACGAACATGGCGCTAACCTTGAGATTTCGGCGAACAGGGCAGGCGGCGAACTTTAGTCAGGTCAGATTTCAGTGCTGCCCAGCGTTGCGTTGAGCATTCGCAAATACTGAAACATCAGAGCCGGTTCTTCATGAATAATCGCAACCAACACACCAAAGCCTGGAGGTAAATCATGGCAATTATCACCATGGGTGGCCTTTCCGGTGGCGGAGCCAGAGCGCTCGGCCCACTGGTGGCTGAAAAAATCAGCGCAGACTACGTGGATAGGCTGATCCTCGCCGACATTGCTCGACACGTGGGCGCGACCGTCGAGGCTCTGCACCAACGCGAGGAGCGTCCACCAACCCGAGGAGAACGATTCACTCGTGTCCTTCAACGGATTTTGGAACGGTCCGCTGTGACCGGCGCTGGAGGCGACCCTTACTTCGGTCCCGGTATTTCAACCTACCTCACCGAAGAGTACGAAGACCTGCCCCAGCCCACGATCACCCGAGGCCATGAGCTAGAAGACGAGAAGTATTTCGAGGCAATCACGACCGTTATGAAGGATGTTGCGGCGCGGGACAGTGTCGTGTTCGTAGGGCGTGGGGGCCACATCATTCTGAAGGATTTCCCCGGCGTCCTGCGGGTAGGTGTTGTTGCTCGAATCGAGGACCGCATCCAGACGATCATGGCCCGCGAGCGGTTGACCGCTGAGGAAGCGCAAAAGACCATAGAAGCTCGCGACCTTGCCAGAAACATATACTTCAAGAGTCACTTCGGGCTTGACTCGCCCGATGATCCCGAACTGTACCATTTGACGATCAACACCAGCGACGTGAGTTTAGAGTATGCTGCCGAACTTGTTGTTGCATCCGCTCACGCCTTGCAAGATGACCGTCTTCAACCCAAGGTCGGCGTGCCCGCCTGACGACGTCGAATCGACACGGTCGCTCTGTCGTTTTAGAGTGATCGCCTGGGACTAGGCTCGGATATCCGAATCTCTTCAGTCGCTCGCGCCTACGTATACAGTAATCGCAGGCTTCAGGCAAGCGCGCTTGCCAATTACGCTTGACAATCGCAAACCAAATACCATATCTTGGCGCGGAGTGATTTTAAGGCGCAACGGTTTGACACCTGACGCGTAACTTGCCATTCGACGCAAAATGTGCGTCCAATACAGATGAACCGGCTCCTCATCGAATGACGAAATTAAGGAGCGCAAGGGGGGGTTAATGGCCAATCTACTTGAGGTGAAAGACCTCACCACCCACTTCTTTACTCAGGACGGGGTGGTCAAGGCAGTCGATGGAATTTCTTATACCCTGGCGGAAGGCGAAGTTCTGGGTGTTGTAGGAGAAAGTGGCTGTGGCAAAAGTGTCCACGCTCTCTCCATCATGCGCCTTGTCGCGAATCCACCGGGCCGCATAGTGGCTGGCGAAATTTTGTTTGAGGGTGAAAACCTTCTGAATATGGACGATTCCGAGATGCGTCACATTCGTGGTAACCGAATCGCGATGGTGTTCCAGGAACCTATGACGTCTTTGAACCCGGTCCTGACGATTGGCCGCCAACTGACCGAGACTCTGGAACTTCATCAGAAAATGGCAAAGCAGGAGGCTCGCACACGAGCCGCCGAACTGTTGCAGACAGTTGGGATTCCAGATGCCGAAACCCGGTTGTCTGATTATCCGCACCAATTCAGCGGCGGCATGCGCCAGAGAGTCATGATCGCGATGGCCCTGAGTTGCAATCCCAGACTGATTATCGCTGACGAGCCGACCACTGCGCTTGACGTCACAATTCAAGCCCAGATTCTCGAACTCATGCGCGACCTTGCTGTGGAATTTGGCACGGCGATGGTAATTATCACTCACAATCTCGGCGTTGTAGCCCGTTATGCTCACCGCGTCGTGGTGATGTACGCAGGCAAGATAGTAGAAACTGGCACTGCCCACGACATCTACCGTAACCCGCGACATCCTTATACAATAGCTCTGCTGAACTCAGTCCCACGACTCGATGCAACAGAACGCGTGCGATTGGACGCCATTGAGGGACTGCCCCCAGATCTCGTGGACCTGCCACAGGGATGTTCATTCGCTCCCCGCTGCAAGTACGCTTATGAGCGATGCACTCAGGAAACGCCCGTCCTCTTAGAAACCGACACCAACCACACATCTGCGTGCTGGCGTCATGACGAACTTGCCGAGCTCGCAGCAGCAAAAAGTTAGGGAAGACGAACAACAATGAGTCAAACTGACACACAGACCAACGGAGGGGCCGCCACAGGCGAGACTCTGCTCGAAGTCAAAAACATGAAGATGTACTTCCCTGTCACGTCTGGGATCATCTTTCAGAAAAAGGTCGCCGATGTTAAGGCGGTGGACAACGTGTCGTTCACAATCGCCAGAGGTGAAACACTGGGTTTGGTGGGCGAGAGCGGATGCGGCAAAACCACAACTGGTCGAGCAATCCTCCAGCTATACAAGCCGACAGAAGGCGACGTGATTTTCGACGGCACCCGTCTCAATGATCTGGACAACTCGTCGATGCGGGCCATGCGGCGCCAGATGCAAATAATTTTCCAGGACCCTTACGGTTCGCTGAATCCACGGATGACCTGCGGAGACATCGTGGGTGAGCCATTGATCGTTCACAAGTTGACCTCAGGCAAGGGCGAGTATCGGGACAGGGTTGACGAGCTATTGCAGACTGTTGGCCTTAACCCCTACATGGCCGACCGCTATCCGCACGAGTTCAGCGGCGGTCAAAGACAGCGCATCGGCATAGCTCGCGCTCTGGCAGTGAATCCCAGTTTCATCGTTTGCGACGAGCCAGTGTCTGCGTTGGACGTCTCAATTCAAGCCCAGGTCATCAACTTGCTCGAGGATTTGCAAGAGCAGTTCGGCCTCACATATCTCTTCATCGCGCACGACCTTTCAGTGGTCAGGCACATCAGCGACCGCGTCGCTGTGATGTACCTCGGTCACATCGTTGAGGTCGCGGACAGGAACGAACTCTACGATAACCCTCTACACCCCTACACAAGGGCTTTGTTGTCGGCGGTCCCAATTCCCGATCCGATTGTCGAGGCTGAGCGGGAACGAATCATCCTCACTGGCGACGTGCCCAGCCCCATGAATCCACCCTCAGGGTGTGTATTCCATACTCGCTGTCCCATCATGATTGACGAATGCCAGGAAGAGATGCCAGAACTCCGAGAGGTCCTACCTGGACACTGGGTTGCCTGCATACGGACTGAAGGCTGGGACACAGCTAGAGCATAAATCCAACATTCAACCCGCAGTTGAGTCAAGTGACAAAGATAGCCCCTTCTCCGAATTGGAGAAGGGGCTATTGTAATCTGCGTTCCCGGTCCCTGATTTACGGCCCGCCCAACGCGCTCGACCGACACCGCATCAAGTTCAGTCGAGGGGCGCGGTTGCTTTAGATATCAGGTCACCGTTGGTTCAGATGTGGCCATGATGATCCAGGCAAAATGATTTCTGAGCTTGTCTCAATGTTCGTTTACTTGCTTTCAAGTTCCTATGCGCTTCTGGCCTCATTCTCATCTGGGCTCGACGCTTCTTCTCGCGTTCCCAGCCGCTCATCGGAGGCTTGCCACGGGTAGCTTTGCTGTGTGTGTAGGTGTGCTCGATGAATGACTTGCCCAGATGGTTTTTGACCTCTGTAAGCACAGACTCTGAGACCGTTCGGTCACGCCACCCACACATGATGCACATTGGGCTATCTTTGGTCGGCTGAACATAGTCGAGAACCGAGCCATTGCACCTGGGGCAACTATTGAGATTCATTCTAGCCATGATATAACTCCTTGCAGTCCTGGATGGTTCCGTTCCCCGATAAAGTGGCGCTGCCTCGGCGGTCTTTGTCCCTTGATCTGTGCGGTTATCATCGGTAACTCTGACCGCTCCTGCGTTCGTTCCACCGCTCTCATTCGTCATGGTTCGAGTTTATGCGAGAAACGGAGCCACGGCCTGACTACCGCCTTTCAGGACTCTGACACCTCGCCGACAAAACATGTCAGAAAAGTCAGAAAAGTCAGGCGCACCCGAAATTAGGCGTCAACGCGCAGATTTGGAAGGTAGGATCAGATAGGAAAATATCGGAGAGATCGTGCGTCGGGGTCAGCGAATCTATCGCCGCTTCAGATTCAACACGATGACGTGGTGCTCCAGTGAGCAAGAGAAGTCAGAAATGTTGAGTAACAATATGGAAATTACCAAATGAACACGCCTAGCATCGCCCTGGTTCCGCCCGTTGAATGAGGACGCCAGGATGCAATCACGGAATCTTCGGTATCGTCAGACGCGGGACAGTCTCTCCATCTCGACGGCGAACCACAGGGCTAGGTTGCCTGTGCGGTCGTCGAATCCGAAGGTTGCAGGTCGATCCAGATACGCTCTCGCGTCAACCTGCGGCCCTGTGCCGCCACAGCCGTCCACAAGACCGCCGTCGTCGTCGACGCGCTCCGACGCCGCGTTCCAGAGGGATTCGGCGAACCCCCGGTAGGATTCATCAAGCCATCCGAGCCTCAATCCACGCGCCACGGCATACCCTACCATTGAGGTCACGGTATGCTCGTGATAGGAACCAGGATCGTCGAGGACCTGGATCAGCATTCCCGAACGGTGTTGACGCCCTCTCAGAGCGTCCAGATGGCTCTTGTGGGCTGACAACAACGCGGACCTATCTGGATGGCCGTCATCCATATATGTCAGCGTCTCAGCGAAGCCCATCGCCGCGAAGCCATTTCCACGACCCCAGAAGAACGGCACATCGTCGGCATGCCAGAACAGGCCATCTGGTTGCTGCACGTCGCCGCCGAGCAGGAATTTTGCCAACACGTCGATGTATTGGGCATTTCCTGTGATTTTGAAAGCCCTTCCCAACACCGCCCCCGCGAAAAACATATCCTCTGTGCGGTAGTCATGGTCACAAACCGGCGGAGGGTCGCCCAGCGGCCGGCCCAAGAACAAGTTCGCCGCTCCTAACAGTAATGACTCGTACCGCGGATCGCCCGTTGCGGACGCCATTTCTTCGCACCAAACTAGTCCTGCCAAATGCTGTCCGCCTGCGTCTTTTAGCGTAGATTCGATGTTTGAGGCAAATGGCTCCACCAACGAAGCGACATCTGATGTCGTTGATGGCTGCGTGCCGTCGAGTTCAGCCACTCGTAGACGCCCGCTGATCGCAACCCCCTGGGTGTACACCAGAGGGTCCAGAGTGTAGCCGTACTTGTCGGCTAACAGCCTCGCCACGTCCAGTGGACTCCTGTCGCGCCGGCTATCCAATTTCAGTCGGGCCGGCGATTTCGTCGGAGCTGTCGACTCGGCAATATTCGCCAGGAACCGACCGACTTCAGCGTCGATCTGATTCAACGAGACGGTGATTCGAAAAGTGGGTATTGTGCCGACGCCGCTCGGTTGCCCGACAGCCAGAGCTGCCAGCATAGAATCGGCAGGCTCGATAGAATCGGCATTTAGCGACGTTCCAATCGTGCCTACCGGGTCCGAAGCCTCCCAACGGGTAACTTCTCCCGAGACAACTTCGAGAACAGCGTCAGGGGCCATAAAAATGGCCCAACGCCACAGGTAGCGCGATTCAGGATTGTTCGCGTCCAGAAAGAAATTGTCCACAGGCGGATATCCGGTTGTCGGGTCTCCGCCGGCTCCATTGTCAGTGCTGGAATCGATCTCCAACCCATCTGGATTCCCGGATAGGACGAAGCTCATCGCTATCCCAGCCTGCATAGCCTCGGATTCCGCGTAAACCGATGCCACTCTCTCGACCGCCGTTACATCCCGCTCATCGCCAGACAGCCCACCTATCACCAGGATTCGGTGTTTGTCTGTGACCGAGACATAAGCATCTCTATGAGTCAGCGCGGGAATCTGCGTGCCTTGGCGCGTAATGCCACAGGCGTCGGCAGTCCACAGGTTCCCGCCTTCGCGGATCAATTCTTGCAACAACGCTTGTAGATCATCGCGGCGAACAGACATGACAACTTCACCCTATATAAGAGTATTTCCCTTAGATGAGGCGCATTGTACACTAACAGCAACATCATCAAATCACCGATCAAATGAGGAGGTCGTTCATGGGCAGCCCACAATTCCTGCCGCTGACCCAGTACCGCCGATACTCAGAAGTCGAAATGACAAAACGCGCCGCCGATTTCCATTCCGATATTGCGAGGCGACGGACGATCCGCGACTTCTCGGATCGCGCCGTTCCCAGATCGGTGATCGAGGACTGCATCAAGGCCGCAGGAACCGCGCCCAGCGGAGCGAATATGCAGCCCTGGAGTTTCGTCGCGGTCTCTGACGCCGACGCCAAACGCCGAATCCGGGTTGCCGCTGAGGAGGAAGAGCAAGAGTTCTACGATCACCGCGCCCCGCAGGAATGGCTGGACGCCCTGGCGCCGCTGGGCACCGATCCCAATAAGCCATTTCTTGAGAACGCCCCGTATCTCATCGCCATATTCGCTCAAAAATTCGGCGTACTGCCCGATGGTCGGCAGGTCAAACACTACTACGCGACCGAGTCGGTCGGAATCGCAACGGGGATATTGTTGACGGCGCTGCACAACGCCGGGCTGGCGTCTCTGACCCACACGCCCAGTCCGATGGGGTTTTTGAACGCGATTCTAGGCAGGCCGGGCAACGAGCGGCCGTATCTTTTGATTGTGACCGGTTACCCCGCTAACGACGCGACGGTCCCGGATATCACGAAAAAGAGCCTCGACGAGATCGCCACGTTCATATAAGCCACCCGAAATATTACTGAAACCGCTCCAGCCTGTACGGTTCCAACACATCCATTTTTGCGCCCGATGCAATCTCGGTGGCGGCAAGTTCACCAATCAGCGGCGCGAGTGTCACGCCGCTGTGCATCAACGCCACATAAACGCTAGGCGCCTGCTTCGCAAATCCGACCACGGGCAGATCGTCCATCGGCAACGGTCGGTATCCCACGGGCAAGGGGATCGCCCTCGCGCCGTTTAACGCCGGCATGTAATGAGTGGCCCTTGAGAGCAGGTCATCCGCGTGCGATTGGCTGGCATCAAGCGCCATGCTCTCTTGGCTCCCTTCACCGATCATCAAGACGCCATCAATGTCTTGCCGAACGTGGATTTCCTGTTGACCATCGCTGATTGGAGGGCAGTACAATGCGGCCACAGATCGCAAGATTATCGGCTGAGGGTCGGTCTTTATGACAACGCCGGGGCTGACTTGTTGGGGCAGGTCGATCCCGACAAACGCAGCCAACTCAGTGTTGCCCAGTCCGGCGCAAAGCGCAACCACATCGCACTCGATTGGCCCGCCTGTCGTTTCGACAATCGTTGCTCCACCACTTGTCGTCTGGATGCCGGTCACCTTCCGGTTCATATGGACTCTTCCGCCGTTGAGGCGCACTCGATCCATGCATATCTCTGCCACCCTAGGAGGGAGAACGTGACCTTCGTTGGCAGTGAATGCCGCGGCGGCAACAGCGTCAGGCTCGAGGCCAGGTTCCAGGGATTTGATAAATTTTTCATCGACCATACGGGCGTTGTATCCCCAGGACTGAACACGTTGGACTTGCTCTCTCAAGCCTTCGGCCTGCTCTTCGTTCGATGCCCAGGTCAAATGTCCACCCCATTTCAGACCGACCTCTGCATCTAACAGTCTCGCGAACCGGTCCCACGTGTCCATGGAACGGCGATTGAGGTCATGATAGTGGCGCGGTTCCTTCCCGAAGGAGTTAATCCACGCGAAAGAGTGCCCTGACGCCCCCGCGCCTGGAGTTTCTGCCTCTAGCACGGTGACGTTTACTCCCAGTCTCGACAGATGGAACGCAATGGCAGCGCCCACAATACCTGCGCCTACCACTGTGACTTTCAAGTTCTCGCTGTTCGGCATGTTCGCTCCTGATTAACAAAACTGGCTTGCGCTCGCGAGCGCTGATATAATCGCGCCAATCTTAGCGCCTACTGAGGAAATTTCCATGATCTCGATTTTCGTAACCATCAGAATCAAAGAAGGTTTCGCCGAACAATTCACCGAAGCGAGCTTCGGTGACGCACAAGGCTCGACACGGGACGAACCCGGATGCTTCAGGTTCGATATCCTCAAGAACTCCGAAGACCCGAACCTGTTCCATCTCTACGAGGTTTATGCCGACGAAGCGGCCCTGGACGCCCACCGTGAAGCGCCTCATTACAAAGAGTGGCGATCCACGGTTCAGGATTGGTTCGACGGGGACCTAGAACGTGTAATGATGACCACAGTCTTCCCGTCCGACCAGGGCTGGCGTGACCAGAAAACGCACCTGCTAAACTGGTAACATTCTGAGCGGTGGTTGGCGAACTACCATCTCTCGACTCAAACAGATTACGATAAATACGCCAGAGACGGTTCAAATCGCTCTGGCGTATTCTTATATCACCCGCAACCCAATCACAAACGCGAGAATGATTACGATGACAACCAAGCACGACAAAAAACGCCCGGTCACGGCGGAGGACCTCTACGACCTTCAACTTGCGGCAAATCCCAGCATTTCTCCAAATGGCGAAACCGTCGCATATTCGGTTCAACGGGTGGACAAAAAAACCGAAAAAAAATATTCAAATTTATGGCTAACTCAAACTGATGGCGGTGAGCCTCTGCAATTTACGCATGGCGACCAGTCCGATACCGGCCCCGTCTGGTCTCACGACAGCGAGCGAATTGCTTTCCGATCCGACCGGACCGGGGACGACCAATCTCAAATATTCGTCGTGCCCGTCCACGGTGGCGAGGCTCGACCGGTTACAGAGATGAAGGGCGATTTCGGACGGATGGAATGGTCGCGCGATGGCAAACGTATCGCTTTCGAGTTCCGTGAAAAGAGCAAAGAGGAGATCGAACGAGAAGCCGACGACCAGAAGAAAGAACTAGGGATTGTCCATCGACGGTTCACGCGAATCTGGTACAAGGCCGATGGCGAAGGGTTCATTCCGTCTGAGCGCTGGCACATCTGGACGCTGGAAGTCAAAAGCGGCAAAACGACTCAGCTAACCTTCGGCGAGACGCACAACGAGAACAACCCGATGTGGTCAGCAGACGGCTCTGAGATTGTTTTTGAATCCAACCGTTCCAACGACCCAGATCAGACGCCGCATGCCATCGGATTCTACGCAATTCCCATTGACGGAGGGGAGTTGAGAGAGATTCCAGTGCCAGCGGGTGAAAAGTACGGCCACTCGGTTTCGCCAGACGGCAAATGGTTGTCTTACGTTGGCAGAGACGGCGCTGGAGACTGGTGGCGCAACGATCATCTGTGGGTTGTGCCATTCGACGGAAGCGATGATCCGAAATGCCTCACTGAGGACGAGGACGTATGCGTTGGCGACATGAGCATTGGCGATTCAGGCGAAGGTGGCCTTTCGGCGCCAGCGTGGTCCCATGATTCCAAGACTCTTTATTACCAGATTTCAATGCACGGCAACACTCATCTCGTGAAACTGGACATTGAATCCAGACACAGGACCGAAGTTGCTGGCGGTGAAGGCGTGATACTCAGTTTCACGGTGGATACAAACACAAACCGCGCCGCATGCCTGTTCTCCGGTCGGCGCGATCCAGGCCAGATAATTTCAATCGACCTGTCCGACTTCAAACGAACTCAGTTGACCGACCTGAATGCATTCCTTCGAGACAAGGTCGAAATGGGAGAGATTGAGGAGGTCTGGTTCCAAGGCCCCGATGACAACGACCTTCAGGGTTGGATTCTCAAGCCTCCCGGATTCGACTCGACGAAAACCTACCCGTCGATTCTCGAAATCCACGGAGGACCTCTTGCTCAATATGGAAATCTGCTGATGCACGAGTTCCATTATCTTTCCGCTCAAGGATACGTAGTCTATTTCACCAATCCCAGAGGCGGTCTGGGCTATGGTGAGAGTCACTCTAAAGCCATCGACAACAATTGGGGAACGGTGGACTATGACGATGTGATCGCCTGGAACGACTACGTCCAAAATCTGCCATACATTGACACCGACCGCATGGGAGTGACGGGAGGCAGCTATGGCGGTTACATGACCAATTGGATCATCGGTCACACAGATCGATTCAAGGCCGCGGTCACGCAACGGTCAGTCAGCAATCTGGTGGATTTCTACGGCACGACGGATGGCAACTGGATATGGGAGGAGGTGTTCGGCGGGAAGGCGCCGTGGGACGACCTGGAGACTTACTGGCGGCAATCGCCGATAAGGTATTTCGGGAACGTCAAAACGCCAACTCTCGTCATCCACAGCGAGCAGGATTTGCGGTGTTCCATCACTCAGAGCGAGCAGGTATTCGTCGCATTGAAACGCCAAGGCGTTGACTCAGAGTTCGTCATGTTTCCAGGCGAGTCGCACGGTCTGTCGAGAGCCGGACGAACCGACAGGCGAATCGTCAGGCTGAACGCTATCAGTGAGTGGTTCGACCGCTACTTGAAATGAGACCCGGAATCCATGCCAGTTTATCCCGTCGTCTCGAAATACTCTCGGCGTAGAATCGAGAACAACTTCATGCCGTGGTACTCGTTTTTCCAGAAACCATAGCCACGCAGAAGGCCTTTTAAGCTCATACCTGCCTTTTCCATGACTCTGGCTGATCTTTAGTTCTCGGCGTCGCACATCCCTTCGATGCGATTTAATTCCATCGATCGGCACCCGTAATCGATGACCTGGTTCACGGTCTCAGTGATATACCCCTGTCCCCAATGATCGCGCGCCAGAGCGTACCCGATCTCGGCTTTTTGCTCTCCGGGTCCCAATTGGTGAATCCGCATGTGCCGATGATCCGGTTCTCCCGCTTTTTGACCAGACCCCATCCGGCCACATCCCCCAATTGGTGCCGAAACATAGTGTCGGAAAGAAATGAGATCGATTCTTCGATTGAGGTTACTGGACCCCATGACAAATATCTCGCGAAATCGGCGTTGCGAAGTAGCAAAACCCAAGCGATAGCGAGAAACTGGCCGTCGAGTTTGCGCCCGATGGCCAGTTTCTTTTTTGTTCTCGGTTGATTGGAGGTTAAGTCCTTCCAAACTCCCGTTCTAGACGACTCGAACTCAAATGGATCATCGTCGGGCGACCATGAGGACAGGTGTTGGGCTGAACGCAGTCTTCGAGTTGACGGGTCAATTCCATCATTTCTTGATGCGACAATACTTTACCGGCGCGAATCGCCGAATGGCACGCGATGGAATAGGCCGCACGCTCCTCCCATGACTCGAATCCACCGCCGTCGGCCATGAGGTCCAGGATGTCCATCAGCGCCCGCGCCGGGTCGCCTTCTCCCAGCAGGGCGGGAACGCCGCGAATCAAAAACGTGTCGCCTCCAAATGGCTCGATGGCAAATCCTAACGAACCGATTATCTCGCCTTGAGCCTCAAGCAACTCTTGGTGTTCTGGATTCAATTGGACGACCGCCGGCTCCAGGAGGCTCTGGATTTCGGGGGTGCTGGCGACGGCCTGTGCCTGCACGCGCTCGAACATCACTCGTTCATGGGCCGCGTGCTGGTCTATGAGGTACATCCCATCAGGCCCTTCGGCGACGATGTAAGTGGTCTGGACCTGCCCCAACACACGAAGCACAGGCAGGGCATTCTTGGGGATCATCGGCTCCGATTCAGGCGTGACATCGTCGATCGGAAGCGTCTGCGCCGCATCATGGTCGGAGGTCCAGCCTGCGATTTCCGCCAGTCGGTCGCGTTCGGAAGGCGAGGGTCGCGCGAACGGAGTCGTGGGCCAGAACGCTCCTGATGTCGCCTGCGTCCTCGCATGCGACGGAGAATGTCCGGAAGTAAGCCGATTGACTTCCGGCACTGGCGAGTAGGTCACAAGGGCGTGCCTGACAGCTTGTTGGACCGCGCCGAATATCTGGTTCTCTCGTCTAAAACGAACTTCAGCCTTTGCGGGATGAGCGTTTACGTCGACGTCCTCGTAGGGCAAATTGATGTTCACCACGCCCATCGGAAAACGGCGTTCAGCCATGAATCCATGGTAAGCCTGCTCCAGCGCGAATGACAAAAATCGGTTCTGCACCCATCTCCTGTTTACAAAAAAACAGATATAAGATCGATTCGCTCTGTCCATCGAAGGTGGACTGACCAACCCCCAAACCATCGGCGAGAGGTCGTCCTCGTCCGATGGCGTCATATCCAACATCCCTTCTGCGTTCTGAAGGCCGTACACAGCGGCCACTACTGCTCGAAGGTCTCCAGTGCCTGGGCTAGCGAATTTCCTGCCTTTGTCCGGGTTCAACTCGAACCGAACTTCTGGATATGCCAGCGCGTACCGGGTCACCGCGATCTGGATTCGTGAGATTTCAGTTCCGACGGTCTTCAGGAACTTCTGTCTGGCCGGAAGATTTCGGAACAGTTGGCGCACCGTGATCGTGGTTCCCGTTGGCGCCCCTGCAGGTTCATTGCCCACCGTCTCGCCATCGTGGACCTCAAATCTGGTCCCTTCTGATTCACGCTCGTAGCGGGTCACGAGCGTGACCCTGGAAACCGCTGATATGCTTGGCAGAGCTTCGCCTCGGAAACCCAGAGTTTTGATTCCGTCAAGGTCTTCGACGCTGGACACTTTGCTTGTGGCGAACCTCTGGAAAGCCAACTCGACTTCGTTGGCGGGAATACCAACGCCGTTGTCGGAAATCCTAATTAACTCAGAGCCGCCGCCTCTCACTTCAACGGAGATTCGTGTCGCGCCAGCATCCAGCGAATTCTCAATCAGCTCCTTGACGGCGGATGCTGGCCGCTCAATTACCTCGCCGGCGGCGATCTTCGAGGACACGTCTGGGCGCAGGAGTCGAATCGGCATAGGTTATTCCTGTGTCGGGGGTCTCCCATTGGTCGCGGCCCGGTACCCGACCTGGGCAGATTCGCCAGTTTCGGCAAACTCCGAGATGATGCCGTAGATGCGCTCCATCTCATCATCTGAGGCGGAGCGGAAGTAGTAAGGCTGGCACACGACGCCGCCGAACGTCTCGACGATTTCTGGATAGTCGTCGATCACGAAATCGGGCCAATGAGGAACATCAAATTCTAACAAACCGGCCACGTAATTTTGGATCGGTTTTCGATAAACGCCGGAAACTAAGTCTTCGAGATCGTGATGACGAATCTCCGCATTTCGAAGCCCAACTCCAGACCAAATATAAACGTCGTGACCGTCGGATATTAGCTTTTCAAAAGTATCTCGCGTGCCAGGCCTAAGGCTGTTATCAACCGCAAGGATCGTGTAATCAACGTCGAAAAATATCTTAAGTCCCAAACCTTCGCCCTCGCTTGTGCAATAAAGAGGGCGGGATGTTCCCGCCCTTGCTCATATTACCATTTTCAATGAATCGACTGGCTATGGCCTTAGATCACGCTTTTCCTCGTTTTCAATCTGCTGACCTAGCCCCGGCCAATGCGTCGTCAGACCACAGCGGCGTGACCATCCGTGCGCGGGTCTGATCCTGAGATCCGCACCCCGGTCTCCGGGTCAATCATTATCAGCTTCACTGAACCGCCGTAGCCGCCGGTTTCTTGCACATCCACTTCATGGCCTTTGGCTTTCAGCTTTGCGACCTCTTCAATCTCCATGCCACCTTCAAGTTCAAGGACGAATGGGTCGTCGATATTTGCTGGGTCCGTGCTTGGCGTGCTGGTCCAGCGGGGAGCCTCTACGGCTTCCTGTGGGTCCAATCCGTGGTCTATCACGTTGGAGATGACCTGGGCGTTCCAAGCGATCTGACGGTCTCCGCCTGGAGTCGCGCCGACAAGGTATGGCTTGTCGTTTTTGAAAACCATGTAGGCGTTGAGTGTGTGCATCGTGCGCTTCCCTGGCTCGATGACGTTGGGGTGTCCGTCGACGAGACTGAAACCGCGGCCAATGCGGTTGTTCAGCGTCACGCCGGTCTCCCCGGCTACGAACCCGCCGCCGAAGCCCATTGACAGGCTGTGAATGAAGGACAACGCGTTGCCCTCTTTATCTACGACGCAAAAGTAGCTTGTGTTGTCGTCGCCAGGAATCGGAGCGGCCATCGGCCCAGGCTCGAAGTTGATGTCCGCCGCAGGGTTCATCAGAGCGCGCCGTTGAGCGGCCCAGGGCTTGGAGATCAGTTCGTCCAGCGGGTTGTCTATATAATCAGGGTCACCTACATACTCGTTGCGGTCGGCCATTGCGAGTTTTTTGGCCTGTACCATCGCATGAACCGCTTCGGCGTTGTAGAATCCCATCTCGCCGATATCCAGGCCTTCCATGATGTTCAGCATTTCCAAAAGCAAGAAACCCTGGGACGGAGGAGTGGTCTCGTAGACTGTGTAACCTCTGTACGTTGTCGAAATGGGTGGTTCGTGCCAAGTGGACTCGTGCTGGGCGAATTCCTTCTCGGTGTAGAGGCCTCCAGCGGCCCGTATGGCCCTGACCATTTCCCTGGCAGTGTCGCCTCGATAAAACTCCTCGGAACCACCCGCGCCGACGCGGCGAAGCGTGTTCGCGAGGTTTTTCTGAACGAGTATTTCGCCCTCTTCAAGAGGGGCGCCGTTCTTGGTGAAGACTGCCGCTGTGTCAGGATAAGCGCTTAGCTTATCGTTCATCATCTGGAAGCCACGGGCTGTTCTGGCAGACACTGCGTGGCCTTCCTCTGCGTACCCAATAGCCGGTTCCAGGAGACTGGCGAGAGTGCGAGTTCCGAACCGCTCCAGTATATCTTCCCATCCCGCTACCTCACCAGGAATCGCGGCTGCGAGCGGCCCAGTCAGCGGCATCGTTTTGTGCCCTCTGCTGACGAAGTAATCACGAGTGGCGGCCATCGGAGCTTTGCCGCTGCCATTGAGGCCGTACACCCTGCCGGTCTTGGCTTCATACATGATAACGAACGGCTCTCCGCCCAGACCGCAACCAGCAGAGACGGTCACCGCTTCGACGGCTGCGGTCGCAATTGCGGCGTCGAAGGCGTTGCCGCCATCGGCCAGAACTCGAACGCCGGCCGACGCGGCCAATGGGGATATCGACGCGACCACGCCTCCATTGGTGTACACCGCACTTCTGCCAGTTTTGATCTGAGGTTTTGATTTGCCCGCCATGTATTGACCCCTTTGCCATTAGATGCTTACATGTCCAACATCGTAGCGCCTCGGTCAAGTAACTGCGCAGCTGGAACTCGGCTGTCGGCAACGATTCAATCCAGATTCTGGAGTGTCGGTAGATGAATAGCAACATTGTCTCGATGATCTGCGTGGGTATGATGTTCTTAGCGACAGCCTGCGTCGACAACCCAGACAAAGCCCAAGAGCACTATGATCTTGCCATCGAACACCAGCGTGCCGATCGATCCGAGGAAGCAATCGAGGAGTACACAAAAGCTATCGACGCATTTCCGAACCAGTATCAGAGCTACTACAATCGAGGACTCCTGAGGGCCAATTTAGGCACCCTCACTCTGGCCATCGAAGATTTTGATGACGCCATCCGACACTATCCGGAATACTCCGATGCTTTCCATAACAGGGGACTGGCTTACGGGGGTAAGGGCGATCACATTCGGGCCATCGAGAACTTCGAGGAAGCGCTGGCGATTGATCCTGAAGCGTCTGACACACTTTACTCCAAGGGCGCGGCTCACCTGGCCGTTGGCTCTTACACCAGGTCGATAAACAGCTTGGATCAGGCGATTAGAATAGATAACAAAAAATCAGACTACTACGCCTTTCGCGCGCTGGCCCACACAGGCAAAGGCAACGATGAGTTGGCTGAGTCCGATTTCAAGTCGGCCGTCGGTCTCGGCTGGAATGCGGTTCTGCTGCGGGAGCAGGTCAACGCCATTAAGAGCCGATCCGTTGGATCGCAATGAATCTTTCACAACCTGTTCGAAACCAGTATCCTTAGTTGTCAACCCAAAACTTCAGTTTGATGACTAAGGAGACGACCCTTGAGCCAGACTCCGACCCTCCGAGACGTTCTGGAGGCCCAGAAGCGAATCGCCGGCCACGTTACACGCACTCCCCTGCACCGCTACATCTCTCTGGACAAACTTTTGGGGGCCGAATCAGTGTACGTCAAGCACGAGAATCACCAGCGGCTTGGTGCGTTCAAGATGCGAGGAGGCATAAACCTGATCTCACAGATGTCAGCAAAAGAGCGAGCGAGAGGAGTCGCCACCGCTTCAAGCGGCAACCACGGGCAGTCCATCGCCTACGCCGCCTCGGTGTTCGGAATGAAGGCCGTTGTAGGCGTCCCAGAAAATGCCAACCCAGGCAAGGTCGAGAGCATGCTAAATCTCGGAGCTGAGGTCATCCATCACGGCGCTTTCTTCGATGAGGCCAAAGCCCACCTTCAGATTCTCGCCAAAGAAGAAGGCTACCGATACATTGACCCGGTTAACGAGCCTCAGTTGATCGCAGGCGTGGGCACATACACACTGGAAATCCTGGAAGACCTGCCCGACGTTGACGTGATAATTGTCCCTATCGGCGGCGGCAGCGGCGCCAGCGGAGCGTGCATCGTCGCGAAGAGCATCAATCCGAAAATCAAGGTGATTGGCGTGCAGTCCGAACAGGCTCCAGCCGTTTACCTCTCGTGGAAAGAGGGCGAGATCGTGGAGGCTCCGATGCGAAGCCATGCAGAAGGTCTCGCAACTGGCAGCGGCTACCAGACGACGTTGGATATTCTTACCGAGCAACTCGACGACTTCGTTCTGGTCAGCGACGACGAAATGGACCAAGCGGTGATTCTCCACCTGGAGAACACCCACAACCTGACCGAACATGCAGGCGCCGCTTCTTTGGCGGGTGCCATCAAGATCAAGGATCAACTTGCGGGCAAAAAAGTCGTGCTGATAATGAGCGGCGGGAATCTGTCAATGCAGCAACTCAAGGAACTCTTGGAGAAGCACGCTTGACACCTAAGTCGCCAACGTGCAAGGAGCCAACATGACAAGCCAGCCGGTTTCGGACGACTCGCCAGGAACAGTCCTGTTCCCCGAATACGCGACGCTCTACGACCTGATTGACGCCGAGGTCAGAGACTTGACCGACGAACAGTTAGATTTCAGGTCCGACGAATGGGGTTGGGCTGACTGGAGCATCAGGGTCCAACTGAGCCACATGGCGTCGCTCATTCCTCGTTGGCTCGTTCTGCGCTTGGGAGACACGCTGTTTCCCGACGGCGATCACGGTGTCGATGACGTGAACGCGATAGCAAATTCAGATTTCGACCGAAGAATGGATGACAACAAATACCACGCCCTCTCGGTTATCTTAGGCAAGCTTAAGGAATTTATCGTACTGGCCCAACGCGTTTTGTCCGAGAGAAATGTTGGGTTTCTACGAGCGCAATCCGTAATTCAACAACAGAATCTCCAATGGCAGTTGATGAACAAAGCCCACCCTACTGGTGTCAATCTGACCGACGACCCCACGAAAGCCGTGATGCTGTACGAAGCCGTCATGCGACACATCTACTTTGAAGAGACCACTCACCTGTTCAACATACAGAGGATCAAACGCGCTCAGGGGCTAACCACAGTGTCGGACGTTCCGAAAGTCGGCTACTGGGCCATCTACGGGTGGGACACCAGCGAGGCCTAAATACCGTTAAACCCACTGTCCAGACGACGCCATCCTCGCACGGATATCGGCGGGAATCTGCCGCACTCTGGCACGTGTAGGAGAGTCATTGCGCTTGCCGACGCTCTTTGCGGCCTCGGTGAGCAGTTCGACGCCTCCCAGGAAATCGTCGACGTGGATGTACTCAGGGCCGATGCCTCCTTGCGGGTCACCGATGAACGTAGTGGCGTTGTGCCAGTTACCCAGCGGGAACGCCATGCCGGTCGCCTTGTAGCCGAACACCGCGAACGCCGTGGCCTCGCACGAGCCGCCGCTCATAAGCTGGCGTTGGACTTTGAAGTTGGGATTCCTCGACTGGATGGCGTCTTGGGCGACAATGAATATCTGCTCGGCGTCGGCATCGAATGTAAACATCCTGTCCCCTGTGCGGATGACCGGCCCTTCACCCTGAGCGACCCCAGGAATCACAGGGCTGGACTCGATGGACACAACCAGCGTGTCTTTCGGCAGAGTTCCGGCTTCAGCCATCAGTCTTGCGCCCCATAGCCCGCCCTCCTCTGCTCGGGTCCAGACGGCGTAGAAATCCACGTTTACTTCGTCGGCCACGATTCGCTCTAGAGCCGCCAATCCGGAGGCACAACCAGCTAGGTCATCGGCGGCGCGCATCCTGATTAGATCGCCGTCTAATGTGAAGTTCACCAGATCGAACACAAGAGGCACAGGCGGCGCGAACTCGACATCGACTTCAAACTCCACCAGGACTAACCGATCATCTGGATCGTCAGACAACGGTCCTCCAGGAGGGATGAGTTTCGCGCGAACCCTGCTTCCGTCCGAAAGAAGCGCAAGCACGGCAACCGACTGTTTCATGGAAACGACAGGCACTCCACCCAGCGCTCTGGCAATGTTTCCCCGTTCCCCGACCTCGACGATCTCGTAACCCGGGTGATCCATGTGAGCCACGTAGGCAATTGGCGGGTCGACGCGCTCGGTCCCCAGATCGCCTCCCTCGTAGTGCGCTATCACGTTTCCGAACTCGTCCACACGAACATCGACGCCTAACACGGTGGCCTGCTCAATCAGATAGCTCGCCGGGCCTCCTTCATGGAAGGGGGCAGCAGGGCGATTGCCCAGCGATTCAAGTATCTCAAGCGCTCGAGTCTGATGTGGGTTCATGCGAATATCTCCTGGCATCGTGTTCAGTCTGACGGCAGAGTACCAGCGTCGGTGGACGCCAGGCAACCGTCTTAGCAAGTCCGAGATGTTATCATACCTATTGGAGTAAACCATGCGACCGCTGGCACGAAAGGTCTAAGCGATGCGCCAGGTTTTTGCTCGAAATATTGAACACAAAAACCCCACGGCTGCCGGCTATTCGCAGGCAGCCCGAACCCCGAGGAACATATGCAATCTGGTGAGTTAATAGTTGTGCGCCTGAACAGTGGGCCAGGAATCGGCCGCTTCGTTGAGGCCGACTCAACAAGGGTCAAAATAGCGATCGGAAGGAACAAGGAAGCGCGCCTACCGCTGGCAAGGGTGATGTTGACGACGGGGATGAAAGCCGCCGGCCACGAAGCCGTGGAAAATCTGACACGAGAGGCAGAGACTGTGGCATCCGAACTCGACCTGACCGACCTCTGGGACATCGTGTGCGATGACCGCGATGCCTTGAGCCTGGAGGATATGGCAGAACTTTATTGGAGCGACGAGCCGACATCTGCTCAACGGGTAGGTTTGTTATTTCACCTCGACAGAAACGACCTGAGATTCACGACAAAAGGCAGCGAATACACGCCTCGGACCCGCGAAGAGGTCGCCGAGTTGGAAGCCCGCCGAGAACGGACCGCAAGACACGCCGAAGAAGCGGTGGCTCTCGCGGAGTGTTTATCCTCAGGCAAGCTTCCAGAAGAGATTACGTCACACCAGGCCCACCTTCTTGACCAAATTCGCGGACTGGCTGTGTTCGGTGACGATTACACTAGGGCAGCGTCGGCTAAAAAATACCTCGAAAGCATAACGGACGTATCACGAGACCCACAAAGGACCGCCTTCCTGACATTGGCGAACGCGGGGCACATTTCCAGAGACGAATTCCTGGCCCTGGAACAGGCAGCTATTCCAATTGAGTTTAGCGACGACGTTCTGGCTGAAGCCAGCTCATTGGACGTATCCTCCCAGTTCGATGACTCGCACCGCCGCGATCTGACATCTCTAGATGTAATTACGGTAGATGACGAAGACACGACGGATCGAGACGACGGTCTATCCATCGAATATGTCGAAGCCGATATCGACGGCGTCATGACCGACGCTTACCGAGTCGGAATCCACATCGCCGACGCAAGCTCCATCGTCCAAGCCGAATCTGCTCTGGACAAAGACGCCGACCGTCGCATGGCGACAATGTACCTACCTGAACGGAAAATCTGGATGCTGCCCCCACAGGTCGCAGCGGACTTGGGCAGTCTTTCCCCTGGTGAGCGCAGGCTTGCGGTTAGCCTGCTGGCGACGATATCCAAGGACGCAGAAGTTGTTAGTTGGGAGGTCACGCCGTCGATAATCCAAAGCCGCGCGGCGCTCAGTTACGACACTGTTGACGCTCGCATCGCGGATCAGAACGCCCCGATGCACCGCGAACTGTCAAGTCTGAGAGTGCTGGCGAAAAAAATCAAGGCCAAGCGCGAGTCGACCGGAACACCGAACTTGGACAGGGACGAGCTATCGGTCAAGGTGTCGGAGTCGGGCGAGATAACCGTGAATGTGCTTCAACGCTCCAATCCGGCTAGGACCATGATCGCTGAGTTCATGATTTTCTATAACGCGATGCTTGCCGAGTTCTGCAAGAAGAACGAGCTTCCGGCGCCGTATCGGTCACAGAAGGCCCCTGACCTCAGCGACATCGTAGCCCAAACACCGGAGGGCTTACTGAGGTGGTATCTCACAGTCCGGAAAATGGGTCCGGCAACGATCAGCACAGAGCCGGGCGCTCACGCGGGGCTTGGTGTCCCGGCTTACATCCAGGCCAGTTCTCCTCTTCGACGGTACCCCGACCTTGTGATTCAGCGTCAGGTTTCACATTTCCTGAAAACGGGCGAGAAATTCTACTCAGATGAAGAAATTTCCTCGGTCGCCCAGCGCGCGGACGTGCAGATTCGAGAGATTTCGCGGATGGAATTTGACCGAGAGAAGTACTGGTTCCTCAAGCACTTGGATGCCGAACGGCGCGAGTTGGAGCGGGCCGGCGAGGAAAGCATCCACGAGGCTTACGTTCTGGATAACCAGCCCAACAGGGCTGGCGTAATGGACTTGGTGCAGTATCCGTTCAGGGTGCGCGCCGCTTTGGGCAGCGAGGTCAAACCCGGCGAAGTCGTGAAATTGCGATTGCACAGCGTAGACCTGTGGCGTCGAGTCGGCCAATTCGTTGTAGCCGCGCCTGTTTCTTCGTAGTTAGCTTGGAGCTCCTCGTCTCGTGGTGATTTTCCACAGTGTCAACGCGCTGAGCAACGCCGCCAAAGCCGCCATGCTCCACGCTCCAATGCTGGGAATCTGAGTCACCGCCGTGGCGGCGTTGTTCGCCAGTATGTTGTCTGGCGCCGTGCTCGACGCGACGACTGTGTTTACCAACTGCCCGCGCGTGCTCATGGCGATACTTACGTTGATCGAAACCTCCGCTGAATCACCAGGCGACAATTGCCCCAATTCGCACACGACCTCTGGATAGCCCGAACAACTGCCCTGGGTAGGGATTGCGCTGATTAACGAAACGCTATGAGGCAGATCGTCGGTCACGAAAGTTCCAGTCGAGGTTGCGGGGCCGTTGTTGGCCACCTTGATTGTGTACTCGATATCGCTCCCTGCCAACACAGGCCTTTCCGGAGCGATCTTGGAGACATTCAAGTCTGCTGGCGCTGGCGAAACATCAACGGTCACCGTGGCCTGATTATTGCCTATCGACTTATCGAAGGACGGCGAGGAGACTGCCGCAGCATTAATCAAGTTGCCAGAGAAATCCAGGAGCACAGCCCCTTGAATGGTGACCGCAACCGACACTCTAACACCAATTTCCCCCAGCGCGCAGCTAACGGAATTGCCGCACGACCCCTGAGTGGACGTAGCAGACAACAAGATGAACCCGCTGGGCAGAGCATCCGATAATGTCACATTGGTCGCCGTCGTGGTTCTGATGTTCGAAACCGTGATCGTGTGGAACAACCTCTCGCCCGCCGACAGTGCCCCCACAGAAGCGGTTCGTGACACCACCAGGTTAGACGTGAGCACAGTGGTTGTGGCAGTTCCTGTGTTGTTCGACGTGTTCGGATCTTGAGGCGTCGATGTCCTGATCGTGGCTGTGTTTATGATCGTGCCCAGATCGGCATTTGCCACCTGTGTGGTCAGCGTCACCAACGCCTGCGCGCCGGCAGCCAAACAGCCAACTAAACAGGTCACAATCGATTCCCCAACGCACGTCGCGCCAACAGTGGTAGTCGCAGTCAGCGCCAATCCAGAAGGAAGAACATCTGTGACTGTGGATTCCGTCGACGTCGACGGGCCGAGATTGGTTATCGTCAAGGTGTAGGTCAAGAGTCCTACAGAAGGAACTGAAGTCCCGCTGGCAAACTTTATGAGGGACAGGTCCGGATTCGGTAAAACTACAACAGAAGCTGAAACTGCGTTGTTTTGTGATTCGGCATCCTCAGATGTGGTCGTCACGGTTGCTGTGTTGGTAATCGTGCCGGACAATCCGGCGTCGACCAATGCCGTCACCGTAATTGAAGCATCTGAAATACGGCGATGTCGTCCAAATTGCATGTCACGGTCTGATGGCCAGCGCAAGTTCCTTGAGTCGAGGTTGCGGATACGGGTTCAAGGCCGACCTGCAAAACGTCCGTCACTGTGACTCCGGTGGCGGTCACGGTTCCCAAATTGGACACGACCACCGTGTAGGTCAGATCCTGCCCGGGGATGGCCGTTTCCGGGAAAACTATTTTGACCGAGGATACGTCCGTCAAAAATATTCCAATGTGTTGGTTGATAAATTCCAGCATTTCCGTGACACGAGTGGAAACCTCGGGCAACCGCTGAAGCGCTCATTCGATGTTCTAGGACACGATTCCCGCGAGCCGACAACCGGCCCTGTCAGGAACGACCAGCAGGCCCCTACTATCTCCCTGGGTTTGCGGCGACCCGATGTTCGTCCGACCGTAATTCGGCAATGAAATATGTCCCACCTCGTCCAAATCCGCGGTTTCGGCAACCTTCGACACAGGACCAGATACCTGCACTAACATGCCAGTTTCATCTACGCGTTCGATAACTGCGCCCGCAGAAAGCAACCGATCCAATGTGGCCGCGTGCGCCACCTCGTTGAGGTGGCCGTACACCTGCATAAAACCATTCTCATCCATCCTCACAATGTGACCCCTAGACATCGCGTTCAATCGATCACTCGCGGCGTAAAGGTTCGCTGGCAATGCGGCGCGACCGACTGGCAGGTTCCGAACTGCCGACTCGATCGGTGCAACATTAGACGGCATTTTCGGTGATGCTTACACTTTGAGCGTCCGCGTTGTCGTTGCCGAATTGGGAGCTCCGTGGCCATTTGCCGACACCGGAGTGTAACCCACCGATACCATCATCGATGCCAATATTAGTACGCCAATTCGAAAATCAAGGTTTGGCTAACCTTATCATAGGCATACTTTCTTGACGCGTATTACGATGAATCCCAGAACACAAGGAATGAGCATACATCTTTAGATCCTACCGTAGAGCGTCTGCGCTTTAATGTACATGTCTGACCATTTTAGCCCGATATTCCGAGTTGGAATCATGCTTCCGTAATTTGGTGGCAAGCCAGATTTCGAGGTCATTCCAGTGGACAATCTTGACCGCTTTTAGCTATAATTAGCGCGTTGGCAGGATTTCGTCGGAAGGCGAACCATAACGCCGAGGTGGTGGAATTGGTAGACACGCAGCGTTGAGGGCGCTGTGGCCGAATAGGCTGTAGGAGTTCGAGTCTCCTCCTCGGCACCAATCATTGCCAAGCATCCAAAAGGGCGACGTAGCCAAGCGGTCTAAGGCGGGGGTCTGCAAAACCCCTATTCGGCGGTTCGAATCCGCCCGTCGCCTCCAACATTATAGTCACAAAACAGGCCCCTCCGGTCACCCTGAGGGGCCTTTGCTTTACCCGGAAAACCCACTAACACCCACTATCAATTATTAAACCGTCGCTTCCACCTCCGATTGCCCAAAAGATGGGGTGAGTTGAGATAGGGTTAGCTCGACAGGGATTCAAATGAGATTGTAGCGTAGAAGTTACAAAACTGAATGGTAAAAAGGCACTGAGGACTCCGTCAGGAGTCATGGGCCCACACCCGAAGCGAACAATAGCTCGGGGCGTGGGTCTTTTTTTTTGGCCCAAAATGGACGACTCGTGGAGGTTACAAATTGGCCACGTTACCTACGGACTGGCAGCCCGCCAAAGAGTTTCTTGAACAACATAGGCATCTGTTCTCGAAGAATACATTCTACAAAGAATTGCGGAAAGGGACCCTGCCTCACATTCGTGTAGGCAAGAAAATCTTTCTTCACAAAGATGCTCTTACCCACATGGCAAAGGCCCAAGGCGATGGCAAGAAGTAGGGCCAGAGGTCCCTGGGTCTACACGCTTTCGAATGCTCTGGCACAACGCTACGTCGGCCAAGGCTGGCAAACACATTATTGGGCGCGCCCAATCGATTCACGCTGGAGGGGTGATGACGAACAAACCTGTCGATTCTATGGGTCGGTTCAGTCAATCCAATCCGTGCCCAATTTGTGGCGGTCATCCACGTCTACTTCAAGGCAAGGGCATCAGGTGCTGGGGTTACTACTCCGCCGATGGGATATTCGCGCATTGCGTCCGTGAGGAACTAGCCGGACATTTGGACCAGAACCCTTCGTCTAGTACGTTCGC